>ERZ808037.1111-NODE-1111-length-19401-cov-5.453840_pt1 | contig 19401 bp, 13 predicted proteins | sample MGYA00380190_ERZ808037 | MGnify/ENA primary metagenome ERZ808037 (study PRJEB31490, sample SAMN06133399) | mouse gut metagenome | isolation source: J9 | host: mice | place: China: Chengdu | collected 2015-05 ... | reverse complement strand
GTTTTTTGTTTTTTCATCGTCTTCACCAGTTCTTCCACCAGAAAACGTGAAGCAAAATCCCCGGCATTATGACCGCCCATCCCATCTGCCACAAGAAAAAGATTAGGCAGAGGTCCTACCGGCTTTGTCGAAACGAAAATATAGTCCTGATTAATATCCCGCACCATGCCGGTATCGGTTTTTCCAATTGCCTGCACCGAACCACTCCTTTCCCAACCATGGTTTTCCTTCTTCTCCCAAGGCCGCTTTTTTCCCTTTTCGGCCCACCATTTAATGATCTTCATGGTCATCGCCCCGGCTTCCGTCCAAAAACCGCTTTCTCAACTGTCCGCAGGCTCCGTCAATATCTCTTCCCATCTCTCTTCTAATAGTAACATGGATTCCGTTTTTTTCCAATACATTTTTAAACTCTTCCACGGCTTTCCGATCGGACTGCACAAAATTTCTTTCCTTTATCGGATTCACCGGGATTAAATTCACATGCCCCTGGCAGCCCTTCAATAATGCGGCAAGTTCGGCTGCCTCCTTCCGGTTATCGTTCACCCCTTTGACCAGGCTGTATTCAAAGGTTACTCTCCGCCCGGTCGTCAGAAAATACTCCCTGCAGGCCGCTAAAACCTCCTTTAAAGGGTATTTCCGGGCAATGGGCATCAGTTCCCTGCGCACGGCGTCATTGGGCGCATGAAGGGAGAGGGCAAGGGTAACCGCAAGGTTTTCCCCGGCAAGCTTTTGTATTCCCGGGACGATGCCGCAGGTGGAAAGCGTGATATTTCTCTGGCTGATGTTTTGCCCTCCCGGCGCAGAAAGAAGACGGATAAAGCGGATGACATGATCATAATTATCCATCGGCTCCCCGGAACCCATAATAACGACATTCGATACCCGCTCTGCGGTGTCTTTTTGTATCTCATAAATCTGGGAAAGCATCTCCGAAGGGCGAAGATTCCTCTCTAAGCCGTCAATCGTGGAAGCACAGAACCGGCAGCCCATACGGCAGCCCACCTGCGAGGAAATACAGACCGAGTTTCCGTGATGGTACTTCATCCACACACTCTCAATCACCATGCCGTCCGCAAGGGCGAATAAATACTTTCTCGTCCCGTCGATTTTCGACTCCTGCACCTGCACCTTTTTGGCACCGAACAAAACATAGCGCCCGGCCAGATCTCTGCGCAAGGTTTTGGGAAGATTTTTCATCGCATCAAAATCCTGCACCGTCTTTTCATGAAGCCAGGAATAAATCTGTTTCGCCCGAAACGAGGGCTGTTCCAAAGCTTCCATTTCTTTTGTTAATTCTTCCATCGTCATGGATTTGATATCCTGTCTGTCCACGAATTTCTGTTTTTCCTCCCTGATGTCTTGTATATTATTCATCATTTTCTTTTGCTTTTCGTTGAAATACAGCTACAAAAAATCCGTCACACCCGTGTTTTCCCGGCAGAAACTGTACCCAGCCTTCCTTCATCGACGGCTCTCTAAGTTCCGGCACAAAACGGTCGGTGATATCCACAGCGATAAAGGGATAGTTAGCTAAAAACCACCGGACATTCTCCTGATTTTCCCCCTGGTGAATGGTGCAGGTGCTGTAAATAAGGGTTCCTCCCGGCCTGACATACTGCCAGATAACGGACAGGATTTCCCTCTGCAAAACGGCAAGTTCTTTTAAAGCTTCTTCATTTATTTTCAGCTTGATATCCGGTTTTTTTCCGATAATTCCAAGCCCGGAACAGGGCAGATCCGCCAGGACAATATCGGCTTTTTCCACGGACTTTGGCGTTAAAATCCTTGCGTCCTGACACACGGCACGGATGTTTTTTAAACCGGTGCGGCGGATATTTTCTTCGATTCGCTCAATCTTTTGCGGCGTCAGATCCCTCGCCTCCACCATGCCCGTTCCAGAGAGCCTATCTGCCATATGAAGGCTTTTTCCGCCGGGAGCCGCGCACACATCCAGGATATAATCGCCGCTTTGCGGGTCTGTGGCCTCCCCAGCCAGCACGGAACTTACATCCTGCACCTGAAGCCAGCCGCGGGAAAACGCCTCCAGTCCTTCCAGATAATCATAGTGGGAAAGCTGTAAAACCTTGGATGAATAAGGAGATTTTTTCCAGGAAACATTCTGCCGGCGAAGGCTGTTTTCAATCTCCTCCATCGAAGCTATGGACTGGTTACAGCGCACACTGACTTGATTTTCTTTAAAAAACGCCAGGATGGTTTTTTTTGTTTCCTCCCAGCCCAGTTCCTTTATCCACAGACAGAGAAGCCACGGTGGAAGGGAGGACACCAGAGAAACCTCCGAAAGAAAGGCAGAAAAAACAGACGGATTCTTCCTGTCCGGCAAATCCATCTTCTGTAAATTTTGCGGGTCAAGTTCATCAAGAAGCTGCTCCTTTTCCCGGGAAACCGATCGCAGAACCCCATTGACAAACCCCTTTAAACCGACAAACTTCCTCTTTACGGCAAGCTTTACCGCCTCATTGCACACGGCAGAATCCGGCACCCGATCCATAAAGAGTATCTGGTAGACCGACATCCGCAAAACCGTGCGGATAAAAGGCTTCATCTTTTCCACCTTCGTCTTTGCATAGCGGTTGAGAATCGCGTCAATGGAAAGCAGGTGCTCTAAAGTTCCGTCCGTCGTCCGCGTGATAAAGGCTCTTTCCGTTTTATCCAGAAACTGGTATTTATCCAGGGCCTGGCGAAGAATAACATGGCTGTAAGCGCCCTTTTCCAAAATTTCGGTCAGAATATCGGCAATCAGTTCACGGCTGTTTATGCTATTGGTCATGATCTTTATGTCCTCCAAAAAGTATCAGCAGGCGGAAAAGCTGAAGAACAGAAGCGGTTGCCCCCGCCACATAGGTCAGGGCTGCTGCCTGTAAAACCTGTCTGGCCTGCCGGGTTTCTTCTTCCATCAGCATTCCGCTGTCGGTTAAAATACGCAAAGCCCTGGCTGAAGCATTAAACTCTACCGGGAGGGTAATGATCTGAAAGAGCACCGCCAGTCCGAACATAAAAATCCCGATTTTTAAAAGCGGCGCAAATCCGCCCAGGAATATCCCGATAAGAATTAACGGCAGGGAGAGCCGGCTTCCGAAATTCGCCACGGGAACCAGTGCCGCCCGTATCCGCAGAGGTTCATAACCTTTGGCATCCTGGATCACATGGCCGCACTCATGCGCCGCCACGCCGATAGCGGAAATCGAGGATGAACCGTACACCGATTCGGACAGATTCACCGTCCTCGATCGCGGATCATAGTGATCCGTTAAGTTTCCCGGAACCTGGCACACAGACACCCCGTAAATTCCGTTAAGACTTAAAATCCTCCTGGCCACATCGGCCCCGGTCATCCCGCAGCGTGCAAAGCTTACCGCATACCGGTTAAAAATCTTGTTCACCCTGGCCGATGCCGCCATGGAAAGCACTGCACCGATAATCACCAAAAGATACGTCCAGTCAAAGCTGAAATAACCGTACCTGTATCCTCCGTATTGCATTACCCGATTCTCCTTTCAAGATTAATGCCGTTACACACGGCCCGGAGTATAGTTAAACATTTACTTTTCAGAAGAAACAAAGGATAATACCGTTCCTTCTTCTACCGGATAACCGCGAAGGAATGCCCCGGCATCCATCCGTTTCTTTCCTTCCAACTGCAAAGAGGTTATGGCAAGCGTCCCCTTTCCGGTTTTAACGAACAAATCATCCTTTTTGGCCCTGACCACACATCCGGGCTTCCCTTCATACTCTTCTTCTAACACCCTCGCCTGCCAGATCTTTAAGGTTTTGCCGTCCAGACCGGTGTAAGCGCTGGGCCACGGATTTAGGCCCCGGATCAGCCGCTCCAGTTCGACGGCAGTTTTCTCCCAGTCCATCTTTCCCAGAGCCTTGGTCAGCATTTTGGCGTAACAGGTGTTTTCCTCGGTCTGCGGTTCGGGGGCAAGCAGACCCTTTTCCAGTTTTTCAAGGGTAGAAAGAATCAGTTCTCCCCCGGCTGCGCTGAGTTTGTCGTGAAGGCTTCCCCCGGTTTCATCCGGATCAATGGGAACAACACGCTTCTCCAGCATATCTCCGGTATCCAGCCCCGCGTTCATCTGCATCGTCGTAATTCCCGTTTCTTTCTCTCCGTCGATAATCACCCACTGAATAGGTGCTGCACCGCGGTATTTCGGCAGAAGCGAGGCGTGAATATTGATGCAGCCGTAAGCAGGGATATCCAGAAGCCTCTGCGGAAGGATCTGTCCGAAAGCAGCAACAACGATAACCTCCGGATTTAGGTCTTTAAGCTGCTGTAAAAATCCTTCTTCTCTTACCTTCGCCGGCTGGTACACGGGAATATCCAGTTCCAGCGCCGCTTCTTTTACCGGCGTCATCTGCACGGCTTTACCGCGGCCCTTAGGCTTATCCGGCTGGGTAACTACGGCGGTTACCTTATGTCCCCCCTCCACCAGCGCCCGTAATGCCGGCACAGAAAAATCCGGCGTACCCATAAAAATAATGTTCATGCTTATTTACCCTTCCTCTTCTTCCTCGGCTACATCTTCCACATCTTTTAACTCTCCTTCCACCAGATCCACATACAGGCCGCCGTGGAGATGATCGCATTCATGGCAGATGGCCCGCGCTAAAAGATCGTCGGCTTCCAGTTCAAATACCTCCATATTTTCATCAAATGCCCGTACCTTGATATGTGCAGGACGTGTTACCTTCCCGGTCTTTCCCGGCACGCTAAGACAGCCTTCATATTCTGTTAAGCTGCCTTCGGTTTCTAAGATTTCCGGGTTAATCATCACATACTGATTCCCATCATCCACATCAATCACCACAACCTGTTTTAATATGCCCACCTGCGGCCCGGCAAGTCCCACGCCGTTTGCCTCGTACATCGTTTCAAACATATCGTCAATCAACTGCTGTATCCGCGGAGTAACGGCTGTGATTGGCTTACAGTTCTTTCTTAACAGGTCATCACCCAAAACTCTTATCTGTCTAACTGCCATAATCCTTGCTGCTTCCTTTCCTTATGCATCTGTAGTCGTCGTTCGCCGAACCGACAGTAAAGCTTTTGCCCGGTAAACGTACAGCTAACAAAAATCAAACTGCACATTCACCTTCCCCGCCTCGTCCATCTGCTTAAGCAGTTCCTCGGTTCGGTTTCTGATTTGTATTAGTATAGCATAATTTTCGCTCTTCATATAGATGATTTTTCTAAATATATCATTCAATTTATACACGGGGGCATTTACCGGCCCGATAACCTGAAGCTGCCCGTTTTCCCCTGCGTCCTTCTCCCAGGTTAAAATCAGGCGGGAAGCCTTGCCCATAGCTGTTTCGGCAAGGGTTTCATCCTCTGCCCCGACCATCAGCGTCATCATTGCACAGACCGGAGGATAGTGCAAAAGCTTACGGTATTCCAGTTCCCTTTTGCAGAAGCCCTCATAGTCCTGAGCCGCTGCCGCCTCGATACAGTAATGTTTCGGGCTGTAGGTCTGAATAACCACATCGCCCTGACGTTCGTCCCGCCCCGCCCGTCCCGCCGCCTGGGTCAGAAGCTGAAACGTCCTCTCGCTGCACTGATAGTCCGAGGCATAGAGGGATAAATCCGCTGCCAGGATACCGACCAGAGTCACTGCCGGAAAATCATGCCCTTTGACAATCATCTGCGTTCCGATTAAGATATCGGCCTCCCCGGCACCAAACGCAGCGATAATCTCCTCATGCCCGCCCTTTTTTGACGTTGTATCCAAATCCATGCGCAGTACCCGGGCCTGAGGAAAGACTTCACGCACCATGGCTTCTACCTTCTGCGTCCCCGTTCCAAACGGGGCAAGATAGGGAGAGCCGCAGGACGGGCAGGTTTTGGGACGCGGGATATGATAGCCGCAGTAATGACAGATTAGCTGGTTTTCCTGCCCCTGTTCCCGGTGAAGGGTCAGAGTTACGTCACAATGCGGGCATTTGATGGCTTCCCCGCAGTTACGGCAGGATAAGAAGCGGGAATAACCCCTGCGGTTTAAAAAAAGCATAACCTGTTCCTTCTTCTTCAGCCGATCTTCGATAAGCGCCGCCAAGTTCCTGGAAAAAATCGAGCGGTTTCCCTCCTGCAGTTCCCGGCGCATGTCCACCACCTGAATCTGCGGCAGTACACTGTTTGCCTTGGCCCTGCGGTTAATCTTAAAATAGCCGTAAATCCCATGCATGGCTTTGACATAGGATTCTAAGGAAGGGGTAGCCGAACCCAAAACCACACTTGCCCCGCTTAAGGAGGCGCGGTAAAGCGCCGTTTCTCTGGCATGGTAGCGGGGCGTGATTTCGCTCTTATATGCGCCCTCATGCTCCTCATCCATAATAATCAGACCAAGACTGCGAAACGGAGTAAAAAGCGCGGATCGCGGGCCAATCATAATAGGAATTTCCCCGTTTCTGGCCCGCTCAAACTGCTCATACCTCTCCCCGGCAGACAATCGGGAGTTAATAAAGGAAACCTGGCTGCCAAACCTGCGGCAGAAGCGCATAACGGTCTGATAGGTCAGGGCAATTTCCGGAATCAACAGAATGACCTGTTTTCCCAGACTGCGGACATAGTCAATTAACTCCATATAAATCTCGGTCTTCCCGCTTCCGGTAATCCCATGGAGAAGGTAGGTTTTTCGGATACCCTCGTCATAATCTTTTTTTATCTGCAAAACCACCTGCTGCTGCTCTGCATTCAGGGTAAGTCCTTCTTCCTCCCATCCGCCCTCCTTGCTCTGCACATAACTTTCTGCCGGATTGCGTACAAGGGAACGGGAATCCACCATAAGAATTCCTTTTTCTTCCAATGGCTTGATCGTCGCCCGGGTAATATTCATCTGGTTCGCCAGAAGTTCCATGGGAATCCCGTTCGTTGCTAAAAATGCCCGCAGAAGCCTCTCTCTTGCCCTGTACTTCTTTCGGGCAGCTTCCTTAATCAGCCGGTTTAATTCCTCCCGATCCACAAGACAAAAAATCCACTGCTTCTTCTGCGGTCTTACCTCCTGCTTCACCGGAAGAACCGTTTTTAACGCCTGGTTCATCGTCGAACCATAGCGCTCCTTCATCCACCATGCAACCTGAATAAGCTGGGACTCCGCGGAAACACTTCCCTCCAAAATCCCAGCAATCTCCTTAATCTTTTCTCTGTCAATCTCTGCCCGGTCGGAAACCTCCACCACAAATCCCCGGCGGATATGGTTTCCCCGGCCAAAAGGAACTTCTACCTGGCAGCCCACGGTCAATGTTTCCCGCAGCCTCTGGGGAATCCGGTACTGAAAAGGCCGATCCACTTTTTCATGTGTAATATCGATAATCACCTGGGCAAACTCCGCCATCTTTTCCTCCATACGGTGCACTCATCCTAACTGCTGCTTTCCGGAAATACTTCCCGCACTACTGCATGCAGTCCCATACTGTTCGAGCCTTTAAACAACACGGCATCCCCCGGTTTTACATTCTCGCGCAGCCATAAAACCAGTTCTTCCCTGTCCAAAACATAAATAAAATCCGCTTTTTTTGGTAAATTCTTACATTCTTTCTGCGCCTGCTTTCCGATTTCCCCGGCCAGTTCCCCAAAAAGAACCACGCTGTCCACCGGATGCCCCGCCAGAAAGCTTCCCACTTCCCGGTGATATCCGACTTCCTCCAAACCAAGCTCTTTCATATCGGCAAGGACAGCCACCCGCGCCCCCTTAACCGGCACGTCGCAGAGCACGCCGATTCCAGCTTTCATGGATACCGGGCTGGCATTATAGGAATCGTCAATAACCTGGATTTCTCTCTCCTTAAATATTCTCTGTCTGCCCTTTGCCCCGTAAAATCCGGCCAGCGCTGCTGCCGCCTCTTCCATGGGAATGCCGTTTTCCCGTGCCACAGCCAGGGCTGCCATGGCATTGCTTATCATATGGTTTCCAAAGACGGAAAGCTTAACCTTTGCCTTGGTATTCCTCTTCTTATCCCAGGCCGCAAACACAGGATAACCCTCTTCTTTTCCTATATCCACCGCCTGATAGTCGCAGTTATCTCCTATTCCGTAGGCGATCTTCTGACATCCCTCTTTTGCCTTAACCTTGCGCAGAAAAGTATCATCTCCGTTGACAAAAAGGATTCCGCCCTCCTTCATCCCTTCCTGGATTTGAAGCTTTTCTTTACAGATATTTTCCTGCGAGCCAAGCTGCCCGATATGGGCCACGCCGATATTGGTCATCACGGCCTGGTTCACCCGGGCAATGCGGGCAATACGGCACATCTCCCCGGGTTCGCTCATCCCCAGTTCAATAACACCGATTTCATCCTCCGAACCAATCTCGGAAAGTGTAACCGGCACCCCTACCTGGCTGTTATAATTTCCGGGCGTCTTATACACCCGGTAACGGGCCGAGAGTGCCGCTGCAATCATCTCCCTGGTTGTCGTCTTTCCCACACTTCCGGTAATGCCCACCAGGGGAAGGGGATTTCTTTCCCGGAAAAAGCTTCCTATCCTCTGCAATGCCGCTTTCGTATCATCCACGGCAATCCAGGCTTTTTCTCCCTGGGCAAAACGGTGTTCACTGGTCAGCACCGCCCCGGCCCCGGCCAAAAGCACCTGCGGGATAAAATCATGTCCATCCTTCCTTGCTCCGACAAGAGGGACGAATAGGTCCCCCTCGCCGACCTGCCGCGAATCCAGCCGTATATGCAAAAGCCTGTCATTAAGATTTCCGCACAGCAAATGCCCCCCGCAGGCTTTCGTGATATCCCCTACCGTAATCCTTTCCATTCCCATCACTTCCTGTCAAACATTCTTCTGCCCGATTGCAGGCAGTACTTCCTCAATCACTTCCCGATCCAGAAAATGCGTCCGCACACCGTTCACTTCCTGATAATCCTCATGTCCCTTCCCGATCACGGCTATCATATCGCCTTTTTCGGCATGGGTAACGGCATAGCGGATGGCTTCCCGGCGGTCGGGAATCTCCACATACTCCCCGCCGGTGGGAATAAGCGCCGACTTAATATCCGAAAGAATATCCTCAACCTTCTCAAACCTGGAATTATCCGCCGTTAAAATACTGAAATCGGCAAGCTTTCCAGCCGTTTCTCCCATGGCATATCTGCGCTCCTTTGCCCGGTTTCCGCCGCAGCCAAAAACCACAACCAGGCGTTTCGGATGATAGTCACGCAGGGTATTTAAAAGGCTTTCCATACTTACAGCATTGTGCGCATAGTCAATAATCACCTTATAATCTTCTGAGGCAAAGGCTATCTCCATCCGTCCGTCCACATGGATTTTTTCCAGGGCGGCTGTCAGCGTATTTGCCGGAAGCCCTAAAAGACTGCAGACGCTGAGCGCCGCCATGGCATTGGACACATTGAATTTTCCCGGAAGTCCTACGCGAACCGTTCCGGAAACTTTGCCCTTCATGGCAAATTCCAGCCCTACAAAATCCTTCTCGGCAAGATAGCGGATATTTTCTGCCTGGAAATCCGCCGGATGCATTAAACTGTAAGCGTAGACCGGACAAAGCCCGTGTTTTGCCGCCTTCATCACCAGCTCGTCGTCCTGATTGGCGATTCCTGTCAGGCACTGCTTAAAAATCATGGATTTACAGTGAAAATATTCCTCAAAGTTTTCATGTTCGTCCGGCCCGATATGATCCGGGGAAATATTGATAAATATTCCGTAACTGAATAAAATCCCGTCTGTCCGGTGCATTTTTACGGCCTGGGAAGAAACCTCCATCACCATATATTCGCATCCTGCTTCCAGCATCCGTGAAAAATACTGGTGAAGCTGATAGGATTCCGGCGTGGTATTTCTCGTCGGCTCGAAGGTTCCGGGAAAATATACCCCGTTCGTGCCAATCATGCCCACCTTTTTCCCGCAGGCTTCCAGAATCGTCTTGATCATATGGGTCGTCGTCGTCTTGCCTTTAGTTCCGGTCACTCCGATCGTTACCATCTTCCTGTCCGGAAAACCAAACCGGGCAGCCGAAATATGCGCCAGGGCTTCTCTCCCGTTCTCCACCATAACCACCGTGGCATCCGCAGGAAGCGCAATGGGCCGTTCCGTAACAAACACCCGCACCCCTGCCGCATAAACCTGGGAACAAAATTCATGGGAATCCACCCGGCTTCCCGCCATGCACACAAACACCGCTCCCGGACAAGCCTTCCGGGAATCGTAAACCACTTCGCTGACCTGAACCTCCAGACTTCCCTGAAGCACCTGACAGCGTATATCCTCCAGCCAATCCTTAAACATCATAGGAACAGTGCCCTCCCTCCTATTTTTTCGTTACTTCCTTGTCAAAATAACCCGGTAATTACTCCGGTTTCATCGACATCGATACTGTCTGCAGCCGGTTTCTTCGGAAGCCCCGGCATGGTCATAATCGCTCCGGTAAGCACAACCACAAAGCCTGCGCCTGCGGATACATAGGCATCTCTGACCTGGATGGTAAAGCCCTGCGGGCGTCCCAGCTTTGTCTGGTCATCAGACAGGGAATACTGGGTTTTTGCCATACATACCGGCATAGAGGAAAAGCCCATCTCCTCCGCTTTTTTCAGTGCCTTTTCTGCGGCAGGGCTGTAGCTTACGCCGTCTGCCCCGTAGATTTCCTTTGCAACGGTTTCTATTTTTTCCTTTAATCCGGCTTCATCCTTATAAATCGGAGCAAAATGGCTTTCTTTCGTTTCCAGTGTTTCCACGACCTTTTCAGCCAGGGCAAGTCCGCCCTCGCCGCCCTTGGCCCAGACCTCGGAAAGGGCAAATGCACAGCCCCTCTTCTCACAGAATTCCTTAATGAATTTGTATTCGGCTTCGGTATCGGTTATGAAAGAATTTAAAGTAACCACCACCGGAACCCCGTATTTCTGCAGGTTCTCGATATGCTTTTCCAGATTGACAATTCCCTTTTCCAGCGCCTTGCTATTTTCCTCGGAGAGCTTGTCCTTGGGCACGCCGCCGTTATACTTTAAGGCACGGACCGTAGCCACTAAAACCACGGCATCCGGCTTTAACCCAGCCATCCGGCACTTGATATCCAAAAACTTTTCCGCCCCGAGATCCGCACCAAATCCTGCTTCTGTCACCGTAATATCCGCCAGCTTCAGGGCTGTCCGCGTAGCACGGACACTGTTGCAGCCATGGGCAATATTGGCAAACGGACCGCCGTGAACCAGGGCACCCGTGTGCTCTAAGGTCTGGATTAAATTCGGCTTTAAGGCATCCTTTAAGAGGGCCGCCATCGCTCCCACCGCATTTAACTGTGCCGCCGTCACCGGCTCTCCCGCATAATTATAGGCGACAATAATCCGTCCCAGTCTTTCCTTTAAATCCTTCATATCATCGGCAAGGCAGAGGATGGCCATAATCTCGGAAGCTACGGTAATCACAAAATGATCCTCCCGCACAAAACCATCCGGCTTTGCTCCAAGACCTACAACCACGTTGCGCAGAACCCGATCATTCATATCCAGACAGCGCTTCCAGAGAATCTGCCGGGTATCAATGCCCAGAGCATTCCCCTGCTGGATATGGTTGTCTAAAAGGGCGGCAAGCAGGTTGTTCGCCGAGGTAATCGCATGGAAATCTCCGGTAAAATGAAGGTTTAAATCCTCCATGGGAACCACCTGGGCATAACCGCCTCCCGCAGCCCCGCCTTTAATGCCAAAACACGGCCCAAGGGAAGGCTCCCGCAGGGCAATAATGGCCTTCTTCCCCAGTTTTGCCAATGCCTGCCCCAGACCTACCGTCGTCGTCGTCTTCCCCTCACCGGCCGGGGTCGGGTTAATCGCCGTAACTAAAACCAGCTTTCCGTCCGGACGCTCCTTCACCTGCTCCCAGAGCCCGTCCGTCAGCTTGGCCTTATATTTTCCATAAAGTTCCAGTTCATCTTCCGTAATTCCATAAGCAGCAGCTACGTCTTTAATGGGAACCATCTTTGCTTCCTGTGCAATTTGAATATCTGTCTTCATTTTTCCTCCATTCTACACGCTTCACCGTACATTAAACCCTTCGGGTGCAAACAGGTGTTTGTACTGCGGTTTTTCTATTGCATCATTTGTTCAAATTCCTCCATCGTCATCAGCACCTTTCTTGGCTTTGTGCCTTCTTCCTCGCCGACTACGCCGGCGTCCGCCAGCTGATCCATAATCCGGGCCGCACGGTTAAAACCAATCTTAAAAACACGCTGAAGCATGCCGATAGAAGCTTTTTCTTTTTCAATAATAAACTTTCCTGCCTGGGCAAAATATTCGTCGCGGCTGGAATCTGCCGCTGCTGCGGACATCCCGTTCCCGGAAACCACTTTATTTTCCATCTCCGGATTATAGTCCACCGTCAGTCCCTGTTCCGTTAAGAATTCAACGACATTGGACACTTCCTGATCCGAAACAAATGCGCCCTGCACACGCTGCGGCTTGGGAATCCCCGAAGGGAAGAAAAGCATATCGCCCTTTCCCAGAAGTTTTTCCGCACCGTTCATATCGATAATCGTCCGGGAATCCACGCCCGAAGAAACTGCAAACGCAATACGCGAAGGAACATTGGCCTTAATTAAACCGGTAATAACATTGACCGAGGGCCTCTGGGTAGCAATCACCAGATGAATTCCCGCCGCACGGGCAAGCTGTGCCAGACGGCAGATTGCATCTTCCACCTCGCCGGGAACAACCATCATCAAATCCGCCAGCTCGTCGATAATAATCACAATCTGCGGCATTTTCTGCGGTCTTTCCTCTTCGGGAAGACCGCTCATCGTCTTAATTTTCTCATTATAGCCCTGAAGATTGCGGACATTGAACTGGGCAAACTTCCGGTAGCGGTCATCCATCTCCGCAACTGCCCAGTTTAAGGCACCCGAAGCCTTTTTCGGATCGGTTACCACAGGAATTAACAGATGCGGAATCCCGTTATAGACACTTAATTCCACCACCTTCGGGTCCACCATAATCAGCTTGACATCCTCCGGATCTGCCTTAAAAATAATGCTCATAATCAGCGTATTGATACACACTGACTTTCCCGAACCGGTAGCACCTGCGATCAGCAGATGAGGCATTTTCCCGATATCCGTAATCACCGGCTGGCCTGCGATATCCTTTCCCACGGCAAAAGCAAGCCTGGATTTTGAGGATAAAAACCCGTCCGATTCCAGAAGATCCCGCAGATAAACCATCGCTGTTTCCTTGTTGGGAACCTCGATGCCCACAGCGGATTTTCCCGGAATCGGTGCCTCGATACGGATTTCCGCCGCTGCCAGATTCAGCTTAATATCATCCGTAAGGCTGACAATTTTGCTGACCTTCACCCCCTGTTCCGGATGCAGTTCATACCGGGTAACGGACGGCCCGCAGCTGATATTGGTCACGGTAACACCTACGCCGAAGTTTTTTAAGGTCTGCTGCAGCTTAATTGCTGTTTCCTTATATTCCTGATCCGAAAAACCGTTCTGACCGTGGCTTCCCTTCTGTAAAAGGCTGGTCGGCGGGAAGACATAGGGCTTTTTCACCACAGGCTGGGGCTGCTTCATCTGTGCCCTGGCTGCAGCCCCGGGATCTTCTTTTGCTGCTTCTTCCCGGTGCTGTTCAATCTTTTTATGTAGCATTTCGGTTTCGGTTTCAATCACCTTCCCCGAAGCCGTCACCACCCGTTTTTCCCCTTCCGACATAAAAATACTGTTCTTATCGGCGGAAAAATAAGCTTCATCATCATCAAAATCCGGATCATCCCCGCTGTCTAAATATTCATCCGCAAGGTCTTCTCCTGCTCCCTCTTCAACCACCTGCGTATTCGGATAACTGCTGCCCCGCTCCCTGCCTTCACGCCTGTCCATCGCTGCCAAAGCCTCGCCGTGCAGATCATCATCACGCAAGCCATCGCCGTGCAAAGCATCACGGTGTCCGGCATACGGCACTTCCTCTGCTTCCGCTTTCTGCTCGCGAAGATAGCGGGCATCCTCTGCAAAACCGTCATCCTCCATAAACGTTTCATCGTCCTGGTAATCGGAATCTAAGAAATCTTCCTCCGCTGGCTCATCCAAAAAGCCGCCCAAAACATCTTCTCCCTGCTCATCCATCCAATCAGAACCGCCAAGAGCATCCTCCAAATCCGAAATAGTCATATCCAGTTCTTCTAAGGTCTTTAACTCCCGGCGTGCATACAAAGGCTCATTCTTTTTCACCACGGAGGCAGCTTTTTCCTGCAGACCCTCCCGGTTCGCCCGCCCGACAAAGGAAACCATACGGTCTTCCGGTTTTTCCTTCTCCTCCTCACCGTCTTCATCAAACGGCGCAGGCTCCACAAACTCCGGCGGAACCTCAATCCTTCCGGAAAATACATCCGCAGACGACAATCCTGTCCCGCTGTCCTTTTCGGCCCCGGCACTTCCTGCCATCGAAGCCCCGGTTCCGTAGTTTCCCATGCCCGCAGGTTCCGGATTTCGGTTTCCCATACCCGCAGGCTCTGCCCCGTAGTTTCCCATAATAAGCGGCCCCTGCCCATACCTGCCGGCTTCGGCATCAGGCACATTGGCGCCTGGCACATCATTAACCGACTGTCCATACCCGGCGGTTCTGCCGTCCTCTGCTGCGTTTGTTCCTGCCTTACGTCTGGTTCCCGGCCCTTTTTTGTTCGCTTCAGGATTATCCGGCACAGCATCCATTCCTGCCTGCACCTGGTATCCGCCGTTTCCTGCATCCGCCATTTTGGGGCCTTCCTGCGCGCCTAAAGGATAAGCCGCCGGCGAAACGCCGCCCATCCCCTCATGAATCGTAATCGAGCCAAAATCAACGCCCCGAACCACTTTATCTTCACGGCTCCGGCGCCTTTCCTCCTGTATCTCCTGCCACTCCTCTTTCCTTCGGGCAACATCCTCCTTCGCGTGCTGGTAAGCCCTTCCGCTTCCCCGCTTCACCGCATTAACCACGGACTTTTCCGTGACAATCACACAGCAGATGACCAATAGGGCAATCAGCAGAAGGTAAGTTCCAATATTTCCCACAACCGCCCGCAGCATGGACGACAGCAATCCTCCAATCAGCCCGCCGCCTCCGCCGCTTAAACTTGATTCCCGGTAAAAAGCCAACATTCCGTCGCCCTCTGCCGGCCAGAACCCGAAAATCATCTGCGCAAGCCCGCAGACCGTAATCACAACACCAGTAACACCCGACAGCTTAATCACTGCCTTAAGACTTCCCGCATTTGACACATAAAAGCTGATTCCCGTAAACAGTAAAACCGGAAACACATAACCCACCGCGCCAAATAATCCAAGCTGTACGCCCCGCAGGAAGTCGCCCACTACACCGCATAAATGAAAATTGCTGAGAAATAAAAGAACCGCAGCAGCCAAAGATACAATAATTAACACTTCTCCGCGTAAAAACTCCGGTATCTCCTGAACCTCCTGTGTTCTTTTCGTTCTCCCCGCACCGGAATTACTCTTTCCGGTCGTTCTTTTTTTACTTCCCTGTGCCACACAACAAGCCTCCAAATCCTTGCAAAATAAAATCAATCACGGTTTTTCAAAAACCTACCATTGACAGTATACAAAAATTTAGTTGAAAATGCAACCAAGGATTTCAAAACCACCGCAGCCCCCCCAAACAGCAACGCCATTCGCGGATGCGCAGACCTGCATAAAGCACGGCCTCATTCCATCATTTCATGAAGCTTTTTAAGCGCCTCCTTAATTCCTCCTACCTCGTCAATCAGCCCTTCCTTTACGGCCTCTTCCCCCACTAAAACCGTGCCGAGATCCTTCGTCAGCATCTTGGTATTGTGCATTAAAAGCTTTAGCTGATCGTAGGCAATTTTCGCATGTTCCGACACAAAACGCAGGATTCGATCCTGGATCATCTCAAAATAATCGTAGGTTCTCGACGTCCCAATCACCATCCCGCTCATCCGCACCGGATGCACCATCATCGTTCCGGTCGGCACGATAAAGGAATAATCCGATGCCACTGCCAGAGGAACCCCGATGGAATGGCTTCCGCCAAGAACCAGGGAAACCGAAGGGATACTTAGGGAAGCAATCATCTCCGCAATCGCAAGCCCGGCATCCACATCTCCCCCTGAAGTATTTAAGAGCACCAAAAGCCCCCCTATCCGGTCGTCATCCTCAATCTGAGCAAGTTTGGGGAGAACATGGTCGTACTTTGTTGTCTTGCTGTTACCTGACGCATTTTCATGGCCCTCCACCTCACCGATAATGCTAAGAAGGTGAATCCCTTTTTTCCCCTCTTCTTCTAAAGTTACCTGCCCTAACTCTTCCATCTCCTGATCATCATTGCTAAGTCCTTCCTGACCCATAGATTTCCCTGCCTTTCCTGCGTTTTTTTGCAATTTTTCTGCTTTTTTTGTTTATTTTGCTGTTTATTTCCGTTGTCTGTGTCTGCTGTCAGTTCTTATGCTTTATTCTTCATCAGTATGCGGCAGGAACCTGGTTTTTATACGGGCACAGGCACAAAAAAACAGAGGGTCTTTTCAGCCCCCTGCCTTTTGTTCTTCTTTAAATTTAATGCAGAAAATGTGATTTCATTCCCTACAGTTTCGCAATCACCGCATCCCTGTACTCGGTCGTCGTCGCCGTTCCTCCGACATCCTGTGTCCTGCATCTTCCTTCGCCAAGCACCTCATCCACGGCCCGGCGAATCCTGGCTGCCGCATCCAGTTCGCCAAGATGCTCCAGCATCATACAGGCCGACCATAAAAACGCTGTAGGATTGGCAATATTCTTCCCGGCAATATCCGGCGCACTTCCATGCACAGCTTCAAACATCGCATAGTCCTTGCCTAAGTTGCTGGAAGGAAGGAGGCCCAGCCCGCCGATTAATCCGCTGGTCAGATCCGAAACAATATCCCCGTACAGATTGGGCATAACCATAATATCGAACTGCTGCGGACGCATCACCAGCTGCATACAAACGGCATCCACAATCTTATCCTCGGACACAATATCCGGGTATTTTTCGGCAATTTCCCGGAAAACCTCCAGAAACAGTCCGTCCGACATCTTTAAGATATTCGCCTTGTGTACGCAGGTAACTTTCTTTCTCCCGTGCAGGCGGGCATATTCAAAGGCATCGGTGATAATCCTGGTGCTGGCCTTTCGGGTAATGATCTTTGTCGCATGAACGGTATCCGCATCAATCTGCTTTTCCACACCCACATAGAGGTCCTCGGTGTTCTCCCGAAACGTCACGATATCCACATCCTTAAAGGGAGTAACCACCGCTGCGTTGGACCTGGCAGGGCGGATATTGGCATATAAATCGTATTTTTCACGCAGGGTTACATTTAAGGAACGGAAGCCCTTGCCTATGGGGGTGGTGATGGGCGATTTTAACAGGATTTTATTTTTTTCAAAGGAAACAAATGCCTTCTCCGGAATTAATGCCCCGTTTTCCTCATATTCTTTCGCGCCTACCCGAAAAACCTCATAGGTTAGGCGGGCTTTTGCGGCGTCTAAAATCTTTAACACGGCGTCGGTAATCTCCGGACCGATGCCATCTCCCATAAATACTGTAATGCTTCTCATACTGCTTACCTCTCTTTCATTGGAATATAATCTACATTTTCACCAACATATTTGGTCGCCGGACGCATAATCTTGCCGTCATAGAGTTTATTCTCCAGGTTATGGGCAACCCAGCCGACCAGACGGCTGATAACGAATAACGGCGTGTACATATCCCTGGGAATCTGCAGCATCTCGTAGGCAAAGCCGCTGTAGTAATCGACATTGGTTGGGATGACTTTGTTTTTATCTTCGAGAATCACTTCCTTGGTGCACTGCTCAAACAGGCGATAGAAATTAAATTCTTCCATCTTAAACTGCTCTTTGGCTACGGTTTCACAGCATCGGCGCAGGATTTCTGCCCGCGGGTCGGAAACGGTATAGACGGCGTGACCAAAACCGTAAACCAGACCGGTGTGATCGTAGAAATCTCCGGCAAGGATCTTTCGGATCAGGGCTTTGATGGTGTTTTCATCGGTGGAATAGCCGATTTCGTCAATGACCTGCTCCATCATCTCCGAAACCTTGACATTCGCTCCGCCGTGCCGCGGGCCTTTTAAAGAACCGATGGAACCAGAGATGGAAGAATAGAGATCCGTCCCCGTGGAAGAGATAACGACATTGGTAAAGGTGGAGTTATTGCCGCCGCCGTGATCGGCGTGGAGCACTAAGATGGCGTCTAAAAGTTCGGCCTCTTTGGGCGAGAATTTCTTATCTTCGCGCAGCATGTATAAGATATTTTCGGCAATGGAATAGTCCTCTCTGGGATAGTGAATAATCAGACTTCCCCGGTCAAAATGATGTACCTTGCTCTGGTAGGCATAGCAGGCAATCGAGGGGAATTTCGCCAGAAGGTTTACGCCCTTTAACATGGTTTTGTAAGGGTCGGTATCGTCGGGATTATCCTCGTCATAATTATATAAAGTGAGGGTTGCGTGCTGAAGTTTATTCATCAGATTCTTGCCTGGAAGCCTGAGAAGATTCATCTCTAAAAAGTCATCCGGCAGGGCGTAAAGACTGCGGACAATGCTGATAAAATTGCGAAGATCCGCTTTACTCGGCAGATAGCCGTAAAGCAGAAGAAAACAGGTTTCCTCAAAACCCTCGCTGCCGGGTTTTCCCTGGATTAAATCATAAACGCTGTAGCCGCGGTAGAATAAATCACCTTCGGCATTCTCCTTAACTCCGTCTACAATCTCATAACCTACAACATCGGAAACCCGGGTAAGTCCCATGCGGACACCCGTGCCGTCCTCATTGCGCAGGCCCTTTTTAACGTTATATTCCTTATACAAACGGTTGGGAATATCGGTGTAATTGGAAGATTTTCCATAATATTGTGCCAGATACGTATTGCTCATGTAAAAGCTCCTTCCTTCAATGTAATCTTGTTACTGTTCACTCTGCAACAGCAACATAACCTTTTCTATGTCCCCCAATCCTTATAGCAAAAAGAGGGCGCCCAATCCCTAGCGCCCTCGCTTCGTCTGCCTTTTATCCTATCAGCAATCCGGTCATCTGTCAATCCAAAATTATGAATCGCGGATATTTACTTAATCCCCCAGCATATTGCGGATGGTCTTTGGGGTTCGGTAATTCCACGGGGAAATCTTAATTCCGCTCCGGCTGCTTGCCGCGTGAACGATCTGCCCGTTGCCGATATAAATTGCCACATGATTTACCGTGCCGCTGCTGTTGGCATAGAATACCAAATCGCCGGGGCGCATCTGGCTGGAATTTACTGCTTTTCCCATCTGGGCCTGTGAACCGGAATAGTGCGGAAGGCTTACGCCAAACTGTTTCATCACCTGCATGGTAAATCCGGAGCAGTCCACGCCGTTGATCAGGCTGGTTCCGCCCCATACATAGCGGTTTCCGA
>ERZ808037.1110-NODE-1110-length-19429-cov-15.230260_pt1 | contig 19429 bp, 16 predicted proteins | sample MGYA00380190_ERZ808037 | MGnify/ENA primary metagenome ERZ808037 (study PRJEB31490, sample SAMN06133399) | mouse gut metagenome | isolation source: J9 | host: mice | place: China: Chengdu | collected 2015-05 ... | reverse complement strand
GATTCACTCTTGGCACAATATACGCTTTCTCACGGTCTGCGCAGTAATTGCGCAGACCTGGCTGAATAGTTACAATAAGGGTACCAAAGCCACAAATTTTAACCGCTGCTCTCACTCGTAAGACATGCCAGCGTCCCCATCATGGAAACATCTAACTGCACCACACAAGGGTAGGAGTCTCCCTCCTCCACCCCCCAAAGGTAAATACACATCAGTAAATTTTCTTCATCTATCGGCCTGCCTTCCTTATTGGCCCGAAAAACTGCCGTAAGCCGCTCATATTCCTCTTTTGGCAAATTTCCAATCCTCCAGGCCTCGCAAAAATGGGTCTCGTTGAAATATCCCGGATTTGCCTGCCGAAGCTGCATTTCCATAGAGGTACCCCCGCCCAAAGGGGACAGCTCCCCATAAAAATCAGCCAGATATTCTAAAACCCTCTCCTTCGTAGTCGGCTCCAATGTCATCATGATACCGCAAAGGCCAGAGGATCGCTTTTCGCCTCCCCTGTCCTGGGGATCTGTCAGATCCTGAATCCCTCCATAAAAAACCACCTGGGAACAGCCGCCCAATTCCCCTTCCATCGGAGCGTCATAGATCATCGTGGTTCCTCCCCCGCTGACCTCCTCAGAGGAGGGCTCTCCCAGGATTTGCGTAAGTTCCTCCCGGCTCATTCCCCAATAGAGCCTGCCGTCTCCCACAGGAATATCAAAGCAGGTAAATCCGGCCTGGTATCCCTCCCGGCTGTCCTTTTGGGGATTGGTTACCAGAACGGCGAATACCACAAGGCAGGCTGCCCCCAAAAGCACCGCCGCGCTCTTTCCCATCCGATTATAGTGGAAAAGGTTTTTGATCCTGCCGCCTGTCCCGCCCTCGCCAAAGGCCAGAGGAATTCCCGGCCTGATCCGCCTGCCGCAAGCCAGGGAAAGAAGCGAGGCGCAGTAATCCTTCCTCACATTGCTTCCCATCCTCCCAACCACCGCTTCATCGCAGGACATTTCCATATCCTGCCCGCTTAAGTAAAATGCGGCCCACACCAGAGGATTAAACCAGTGAATACAAAGAGCGGCATAGCCAAGCGCCCTCCAGAACGGATCCCCTCTTTTGATATGAATCTGCTCATGTAAGAGAATATAAGGCTTCTCTTCCTCTCCCAATGCAAAAGGCAGATAAATCCTGGGACGGACAAGACCGCAGACGAAGGGCATCCCCACCCTGTCCGTCCGGTAAACCCGCCTGAATCCTTCCTCCCGCTCCGCCCCCTTTAAGGTTACTCTCAGCCTTCCATACGCAGCTATGCCATAGACCATTATAGTCAATGCTCCTGCCAGCCAGAGGACAGCGCCTGCAAACATAATCCCCTGCATGGGATTCATGGAAGCCTGGGGCGTCCCCTCCGGCAGAGAGGAATTGACTATATTAGTCATTGTATTCCCCGGCAAAGTAATTTCCGGCTGTTCCATCAGCCCTATATTTTCGGGAATATATTGCATCTGTCCCTGCAAAGGCAGCGGCGCCTTCATAAGGCCCAGCAGCGAAAAACCTGTGGAAAAGGAAAGGGGGCATAACAGACGGAAAAGGACTGCCAGCCAGAGCACATAAGAAAAAACCTTCGGAGCTCTCCGAAGCAGAAGCCGTACCAACATCACGGCCACGATCACAATCCCGGCCGTGAGGCTCATATTCAAAACCATGACCCATATTTGTTCCATTCTTTCACTCCATCTCCTCAATCATTTTCTTAAGCGCTTCCACTTCTTTTTCGTTCATTTTCTTCCTCCGGGAAAAGGCCGCAAGAAAGCGGGGCAGGGAGCCGTCAAAAACCTCATTGATAAACTGCTCTCCCCAAGCCGCCTGGAATTCCTCCTTGGGCATAAGCACTCTAACCACACCATTTTCATTGGCAAAAAGCTTCCTCTCGCAAAGTCTCTTTAGCATGGTGTAAGACGTCGTCCTCTTCCACCCAAAGGCCTCCCCGCACCGCTTTGCCAGTTCTCCCGAGGCTATCGGCGCCTCCTTCCAGATCATATCCGCAAAACGTTGTTCCATTTCACCTAATCTGAATTGTTCCATCCTATTTCATCCTTCCTGACTCTGCATTGCACGCCTTGCTCTGTCAACAACAAGCGCTGTCTAATGGTATTAGACTCTTTTATTTAGTCTAACACCATTAGACAGCGCTGTCAATCATCTTTCTTTCCCTATAAGTCTGCTATGGTTTCATCACCACTTCCCCGCTGCCTCCCACTGTTCCCCAGTGAAAACCCTACATCATAATCCCCGACACCAGCGGCATGGTAACCACCGACAAGACAGTGGTAAGGGCCACCGCCTTGGACGCCATCTCATAGTCCCCGTCATACTGCTGCGCCAGCATGGCAGTCATGCTCCCCACCGGAGTAGCCAGCATCACAAGGCATACGCCGAGAAGCATTTCACTGTCCACAAACTCTCTGATCACCAAAAGACCGATCATGGGTATCACCAGCAGCTTAACGGCGGAAAACAAAAGCAGCTTACCGTCCGTAAAAAGCCCCCGCAGGTCTATGGCCGCGAGAGACGCTCCGATCACCATCATGCTCAAAGGCGAGGTCAGATTGCTTAAATGGGTCAGCGTCCCCTCCGCAAAGGCAGGTACCTTCACATCCGCAAAATAGAGGATGATCGTCACGATACACGCCACAAACCCCACGTTTAAAATCCCTTTCAGAGAAAAGCTTCTCCCTTCCTTTTCCCGGCTCCTTCCGGCGATTGCCGATATGCCATAGGTATAGATCAATATATTGTAGGGTATCACGAAAAAGGTGGCATAAAGCAGTGCGCTGCTGCCATAAAGTGCATTGATCACCGGGAACCCCATAAACCCTATATTGGAAAAGACCGTCATCGCCCTGTAGGTTCCCCGGCTTTTTTCTTCGACCCCCAAAAGCCTTGGCAGAATCACTGCCAGTATCAGAAGAGATGCATACATAAAAAGGGAAATGGCGATGGTGAGCGTTAGCTCCTGTCCTGAAATCTTCTCCTCCCCCATACCGCCAATCAGCACCAGCGCCGGGTTTGCGATATTCACCACAATAGCCGAAAGCTTCCGGCTCACCTGATCCGTAATGATTCCTTTTTTGTAACAGCCAAATCCGATCCCCATCAAGATAAAAAGCACGATCATCTGTTCCAGTAACAGCATCCTTTTGTCTCCTTCCCAATCTAAGCAGCTTCAACGCTTCCCGTAAATCATAACGGCGGCATTGGTCTTTCCTTTTTTAGTGATACTCTGCTCTCCCAGATAATCAAATCTCCCATAACCTCTGGCGCTTACCCTGTCTCCCGCCGTCAAAAGCGCACTGTTATTCTCGCAGATCCTGTTGTTTAAAAGCACCTTCCTCTGCCTGAAAAGCTCCAGAGCCTCACTTCGGGAAAGCTTGTACACCTTCGCCAGCACCCCGTCAATCCGTCCCGAGGCAACCTGAATCTGAATCTTTTGACAGTCTGTTTGTGCAAAATCGGGAATCCTCTCAGCTCTTTTGCACAAAACACAGGTGTGCTTCACCTTTCCCAGATTTTCGGTGATATAATCCGCCATACTTTCCAGACAAAAAATGTACCCCACATTATCCACCAGCCAAATATCCCCCAGGGTGCTTCTCTCTATCCCCAGGTTCATAAGCGCTCCCAAAAAATCCCGGTGCGTGAGGGCGTCGGCAAACTTTGCAGCCAAGGGCCTGGCCTGAATACAGGCAATGGGAAATTCTTCCTCATACCCAAGCTCTTCCTCACTGCCAAACCGGAGCATCACCCGCTCACACAGCTCGCTTCCTCCCCAGATTTTGCAGGGAACATAAGAGAGCTCTCTTTCCAGCTCATAAAAGCACTCCCTGTCCGCCGGGCTCAAAAACCCGGTGAAGGTGTACTGATTATTCTGATAGCATTTGCGCGCCAGCTCCCGCAGCCGTTTCCTTAGCAGCTCTTCCGCTTCCATACCTTACGCTTTCCTTTCCCTAAACCTGTTTTATTTTACCATTTTTCTCAGCTTTTGCGAAACAATATTTCATTTTCATGCATAAAAAAAAGCGAATGCAACACTCTGTTAACAAATGTTGCATTCCCGCCTGTTATTATATTTATCGGACTAAGCCGGAAATACTTTAGCATAGATTTCAAATTTTTTTATTTCTTTTTATTTCGGCTGCTCTTACAGGGAGATATTTTTGAATACATCATCCCTGTCATCCTGTTCAATCCCAAGATACCGCTTCGTAATCTGATAGGAAGAATGGTTGTAAATATTCATCAACAGCGCGGGAGGCGTCCCCTGCTTCCATGCATGATAGCCAAAGGTCTTTCGCAGAGAATGGCAGCTCACATGATGGCAAAGTCCTACTGCCTCGGCAGCCTTTTTTATGACACGGAACGCCTGACTGCGTCCCAAAGGCCTGTTTACGCCCTTACGGCTGGGAAACAGACAGGTGTCCTTTTCGGGCGCAAGTGATTCCTGTACACAGTGAGAACTTCAACCACCGACTGGTTTAAGGCGATTGTATTCGGCTTGCCGGTCTTTTTCTCTGTCACAGCCAAATGCTCCAAAAAGCAGCTCTAAATGCCGGCAAGAAACAGGAAACCTAATCCCGGCAATTTTATCCTTAGGGTTGACTATGAGCGCGTAGATGCTATAATATACTTGTACATTAAGTACAATCTAGCAACAAAGGCGGTGAGTTATGGAAATCATTATCAGCAATAATTCGAATAAGCCGATATATGAGCAAATCACATCGCAGATAAAAGCAATGATAATGAGTGGAGAATTGCAAGCCGGAGACACCATTCCCTCAATGCGTTCACTGGCAAAATCGATTCATGTCAGTGTGATTACCGTCCAAAAAGCATATGAGGATTTGCAAAGGGACGGTTTTATTGAAACGACTGTCGGCAGGGGGAGTTTTGTATCGGCACAAAACAAGGAATTTTATCAGGAGGAACAACAACGTATTGCGGAAGAACACTTACAGGCCGCCGCAGAAATTGGACGAATAAGTAATATTTCTCTTGAAAAATTAACAGAACTGTTGGCTTTATTCTATCAGGAGGATGAATAACATGGAAAATATTTTAGAATTACAACAGGTTTCCAAAACATTCCCCAAGTCAAATTTTGCATTAGAAGATGTGACCTTTTCTCTGCCGTATGGCTCTATCTTGGGTTTTGTGGGGGAAAACGGAGCCGGAAAAACTACAACGATCGGCTGTATTCTAAATACAATCGCAAAAGACAGCGGAACAGTAAAGCTGTTTGGGAAGGAAATGACAGACGCAGATACAGATATGCGGGAAAAAATAGGTGTTGTCTATGACGGAGATAATTTTCCGACTTATTGGACAGCAGCGCAATTAGCGAAAGTTATGGCAGGGTTTTATAAGCAATGGGACAATATTTTGTTTCAGAAATTTTTAAAAGAATACAAATTACCAGCAAATCAAAAAATAAAGCAATATTCCAGAGGAATGACAATGAAATTAGCCATTGCGGTTGCTTTATCCCACCATCCGCAACTGCTGATTCTGGACGAAGCCACTGGCGGACTTGACCCTGTTGTCCGCGACGAGATGTTAGATACATTTCTTGATTTTGTGCAGGAGGAAGACCACTCTATTTTACTTTCTTCCCATATTACAAGTGATTTAGAAAAAGTGGCAGATTATATTACATTCATTCATAACGGAAAACTGATAATGACCGTATCGAAGAATGATTTGGTTTACAATTATGCGGTTATGCGCTGCAAGGAAAATCAATTCCTTGCATTAGACCCGGCAGATATTATCACTTATCGGAAACGTGATTTTCAAATTGATGTTCTGGTTTCGGATTGTAAAGCAATGCAGAGAAAATACAAAGAAATCGTGACAGACCGCGTTTCTGTCGATGAAATTTTCCTGCTTTTAGTAAGGGGGGAGCATGCATGAAAGGACTTCTCAAAAACAATTTTCTTGCCGTATGGACAAATGCAAAAATTTTTTTGCTTTTTATGCTTGCAATGGGTATTGTGGTTACCATTATCCCAAACCAGACATGGCAAATGTATTTCATAATTATTGGAATTGCCGGATTAGCAGTAAATGCAGCTACCGTTATTGAAAATGAATTTTCCTCAAAATGGGGAAAATATAAGCTTATTTTGCCGATAAAGCGGATTGATATTGTAAAAAGTTTATATATCAACCAATTATTATGGATCATGATAGGGGTGTTTTTCGTTGGCGTTATAATAGCCTTGTCCTATCTGTTACATGGAGTTTCTTTTGAACAATTTGAGGGTATATCAGGTGTAGCTGTAATAGGAATCAGCATAAGTCTTACAATGGGAGCAATATTTATTCCTATGATTTATTTAGCGGGGGAAGATAAAACCATTGTGTTTCTTATCATATCTTTGCTCTGTGCAGTTGGTATTGCCGCAATGCTTTTTAATATACCCTTGTTTGGATCATTTATTTTAGCCGGCTGTTCCATATTGCTGTTTATTGTGTCCTTTCCTTTGACCCTTAGCATTTTCAAGAAAAAGGAATATTAAAAGAAATAGCAAAAAGGAGACTTTCATGAATTTAAAAAATGCTGTCCAAAGTATCATCCGGCCTCACGAAAATGACCGGCTTACCCCGCTTACCACCGTCTGGGGCGAAGCCCTTGACCATAATAACGTGCTGCCCGAATATCCCCGCCCCCAGCTTAAACGGGACTCTTTTTTCTCCCTGAATGGTTATTGGGACTATGCAATCACGCAAAACCCTGATCCGCCCACGAAATTTGACGGCAAAATTCTGGTGCCTTTTTCTCCGGAAAGCGCTCTCTCCGGCGTAAACAAAACGCTTCAGCCCTCCCAATACCTCTGGTACCACAGGGCTCTTCCCCCTCTGCCCGGTCAGCCCGCGCCCCACCCGGCGCGGCAACGCACCATTCTCCATTTCGGAGCGGCAGATTATCAGACGCAGGTCTTTGTAAACGGCCATCCTGCCGCCTCCCATCAGGGCGGTTATTTGCCTTTCCGGACAGACATCACAGAGTTTCTAAAGGCAGAGGGCAATGAGCTCCTTGTCAGAATCCAGGATCCCACTGACCAGGGAGGTCAACCGAGAGGAAAGCAGTCCCTGCACCGCGGCGGCATTTTTTATACTGCCCAGAGCGGGATCTGGCAGAACGTTTGGCTGGAGCAGGTTCCTGCCTCTCATCTGGAGGCTCTGTGGTTTGAAACCGACTACGATGCCCGCCGGGTCACTGCCCATATAAGCGCCGCGGCCGGGGAAGGGCTTCTCCCCCTTTGCCTTTCCGCCTTCTGCGGTGAAAAGGAAATTGCCAGACAAAGTATATCCCTGGATGCTTCCCGGCCGGCCAATACCCCTTCCTCTCTCAGCGCTTCTCTCTCCTTCCTTATCCCGGAAGAGTTTTTCCATAGCTGGAGCCCGGAGGATCCTTTTTTGTATCAGGTAACTCTTTCGTTTGGAGAAGACCGAGTGCAGAGCTATTTTGCCATGCGCCTGTATACGGTGGAGTCGCCGGAAGGAACCCCTGTGTTTTGCTTAAACCATAATCCTTACTTTCTCATGGGCGTACTGGATCAGGGATACTGGCCCGACGGCCTGTACACGGCGCCCTCCGAGGAGGCGCTTCTTTATGACATCAATACCATGAAGGAGCTGGGCTTTAACATGCTGCGCAAGCACATAAAAATAGAAAACGCCCGCTGGTACTATCACTGTGACCGCCTGGGCATGATTGTCTGTCAGGATATGGTAAACGGAGGCAGCCGCTACCGCTCTTCCATCGTGAGCTATCTGCCCACCCTTTCCGGGAAATTCACCTCCCGCCTTAAGGATTCCCGCTATGATCTGTTGGCTATGGAAAATCCCGATCATCGCAGAGTGTGGGAAGCGCAGTGTATGGAGACGGTGGAGTACTTAAGGTTTTTCCCTTCTATCGCCATCTGGACCATTTTTAACGAGGGCTGGGGTCAGTTTGACGCCGTGCGGATCACTGATCTTGTCCGGAAAAAGGATCCCTCCCGTCTCATCGACTCTGCCAGCGGCTGGTTCGACCAGGGCTGCGGAGACTTTATCAGCATACACAATTACTTCCGCCCTCTTACCGTTCCCGCGGGGAACAATCCCCGGGACAAACGGGCCGTCCTTTTGTCCGAGTACGGCGGATATGCCTGCCATATCCGGGAGCATTCCAGCCTGGAGCGGATCTTCGGATACAAAAGATTTGACAGTCTTGCCTCCTTTGCCGGCGCATACCGCACTCTCATAAAAAAATCCCTGCTTCCGCTCAGGAAGCAGGGCCTTTCCGGCGCCGTGTATACACAGCTTTCCGATGTGGAGGAAGAAGTCAACGGGCTTCTGACCTATGACCGGAAGGTCAACAAGCTGGATTCAAGGCCTTAACGCCTTCTCTTCCCCCGCAGGGAAGGGCAGCAAGGCCTCCCTTCCCTGGGGATTACTGCAATTTTCAAACACACTCCAACTCACGCTCCCTCTTCTGCACCTTAAATTTCAGGAATATTATGGTGAGCAAAAGAAACCACGCCCCAAGGATATTGGTAAACTGCTGGGCATACACCCTTTTTCCGGAAAGAGTGATCTGTGCTTTCTGGAGAAAGTCCAGAAGCTGCCCCGCCGCAAAGGATACCAAAAAACCATAAACACCCGAAAGAGCGGAAAGAATCGAGAGATGAATATCTCTTTTTTTCTCATCCAGAAGCTCTAACTGCACGCCGAAAAGGCCAATCCCCGCAAAGCTCCACCCAAGAGCGGAGCAGACCGTTCCCGCTATCACCATGGGATAGGCATTGGAGGGCACTGCCAGCGCAAAAAATACAAAATATAAGAAAATCCCCGTCAGCGAATATTTATAGAGGAACGCCATGCCATATTTGTCCCCCATCTTTCCCATCCAGGGCGTGATTGCGATGCGGAGCATATTCCCCAGAAAGCTAATGACCATAATAAAGGTAAAAGGCATCCCCAGCTCCCCGAGCTGATAACTGGTATTAAAGGGAGAGGCGCAGTAAAAAGAAGTCTGCCAGAGAAGGGTTACGAACAGAGCCATCCTAAAATCCGGCTTTCCAAAGGCCTCCCTCATCTCTTCCCAAAGAGAGCCTTCCTCTACGGCTTGCTTTTGGATACACTTTTTCCTCAGCTTTCCATGGATCTCCTTTCCCTGCATATTCATTTCTGACTGCCTGGGCTCCTTCATACAGCTAAATGCCCATGCGTTTAACAAAACCAGGAGCAGGATCATTGCGCCGTTAACCAGAAAGCCTATGTTCTGCCTCTCTCCCGCCGTGGCATCCATCAAGACCCCCGACAGCAGCATCATGGTAACGGTAACAAAAACACAAATCGCGTCCTTCCGGGAAAAGTAATTTCCCCGCAGCCGGGCCGGAACCAGGGAGGCGATCCAGTCCTGGGTAGCCGGCGTCCCGACCTGGGCGCATATCTGGGCAATAAAATAGCCCCCTATCAGCAGCATTTGACAAACCACATTATGCGCCGGAAGCAGCGGTATGAAGAAAATAAGCGCCAGATATAGCTTCTGCACCGTCATCAGGCAGATAAACAGCTTTCTTTTCTTCATATGGTTGACCTTCCCCATGGTAAAAAGCTGGAAAAAGGCTGCCAGAGAGGCGATGGATGTCAGTATTCCCGCCTGGGCATCCGAAAATCCCACCGAAAGCATCAGGGAAACCAGGAAGGTTCCCCCCGCAAGCTGCGCGATCGTCTGCGCCGCCGAATCGCCCACAATATAGCGGCGGCGGCTCCTTTCATAATCTGCCTCATTTTCCGGCAATGCCATAAAATAAATCCTTCGAAGACGTCCCAGACACCAGTTCACATCAAGCACCAGTTTTTCCATACTCGTACCATGCCTTTCCCCAAGATGGCAGCTTTTTGCCACCCCCTTTTTCAAATATCCGCCACAGGGCGGCGCTCTTGCTTTCTGGCTTCATGCTATAATAAAATGTATAAATTAGAAATGTATTATCCTATTAAAATAAATGTGTTTTTTTGTCCGGATATTGAAGGCGGAGCGTGTTTTGTTACGCAAGCTTCTCAAAATCAATCTCGTACCTGGTTCCATGGGAAAGCAGAAGCCCATCCTTCAGCCGGATACAGAGAATACAGGTATTTTCATCCCCGAAATCAGTATGCCCGTTATCAATCCACTCTGCAAAAGCCTTCCTCAGCTTTTGTGCAATTTCCTCATTTTCCTTTTTTTCAAAATATCCCAGGTTTATACCGGTGCCGTGGGCGGTAAACCAGTCCCCGGCGATTGCCACATGGGGATTTTGTCCGATCTGCCTTATTTTGTTGGAAAGCCCATAGGTGATCACATAAAACGCCCTGTTTTCATAAAAAGCGTTTACATAGCGCACATAAGGGACACCGTCCCGGGATGTGGCAAGCGCAATCACCGTATCCTTTCCAAAGCGTTCCTCCATAATTCCTTCTGCTTCCTTACTTAATTTTTCCATGATACATTTTCTCCTTTGGCATCCTTTTTTCTTCAAACTAAACTCCCCAATTGTCCCCGTTCTCTATTACCGGTTCATCATCCGCTCCAGCTTCCTCCTCACATGACAGTAGGCCGGAATCAGAAACACGGTTGCAGAAATCCAGGCCAGCGGATTGGAAAAGCACACTCCAAGAAATCCGATACGGGGTACCAGTACCAGCCCCACCAGGGATCTGGCCACCATCTCAAACACCCCTGCAAGAATGGCAAAGGTACTAAAGCCCACCCCCTGTATCATCAGCCGGAAAATATTTACCATCGCCAGCGCAATATAAGCGGCGCTGTTGACGGTCAGAAACAGCTTTGCATTTGCCAGGATTTCCGCTCCCACAGAGGCGTCCCCGGTCTCCACGAACAGGGAGGCCAGATCGTCCCCGAACAAATACATCACCACAAAGGCAAAAAGGGCATAGCCCACTCCCAGCAGGGTGCAGGATTTCAGTCCCTGGCCCAGGCGGTCGAGCTTTTTGGCTCCCACATTCTGTCCGCCATAGGTCGCCATAGTGGAACCCATAGCCTCAAAGGGGCAGGTAAAAAACATATTCACCCTGCCTGCCGCCGTGACGGAAGCCACCGCAAGAGCGCCCAGGGTGTTCACCGAGGTCTGCAGGATTACGGAACCGATGGCTGTGATGGAATACTGCAGTCCCATCGGCAGACCCATGCTGCAAAGCTGCCGCATATGCGTGGGGTTGACCCTCCACTCCTGTCTGGTAATATGTAAAATTTCAAATTTTCTGATCATATAAAAAAGGCACAAAAGCCCTGAAATAAGCTGGGAAATCACGGTAGCGGCCGCGGCACCCGCAACTCCCATCTCAAAGGCCACGATAAACAAAATATCCAACCCGATGTTCAGGCCGGAAGAAAGGGTCAGAAAAAACAAGGGCGTTTTGCTGTCTCCCATAGAGCGGATAACGCCGGACAAAATATTGTAAAGATAGGTCGCCGGAATCCCCAGGAAAATGATCAGTATGTACGCGTAGGAATAATCAAAAATATCCTCCGGAGTTTTCATCCAGGTGAGAATACTGCGGCACAGCAGGGCCACTGCCGCGGTCATAACAACGGAAAAAGCCGCCGACAGCCACACGCTGTTAGCTACCACCTGGCGCATACCGGTATAATCCTTTGCCCCAAACTTATGGGCCACCGGAATTGCAAAGCCGCTGCACACTCCCATACAAAAGCCCATGATCATAAAGTTAAGAGAACCCGTAGCCCCCACTCCTGCCAGCGCATTTACACCCAAAAAGCGGCCCACGATCACCGTGTCCACCACACTGTAAAACTGCTGGAAAAGGGCGCCGAAAAGCAGCGGAATGGAAAATCCCAAAATCAGCTTCATGGGGGAGCCTACCGTCATATCCTTCGTTGAATCCTTTGCCATAATAAAGTCTCCTTTCAAAGCAAACGCCGCCGATGGCAGCTTATTGCAACCAACAACAAATGTCAGGCCTTTCCGGCCATCCTAAAAAACAGCCCATGTGATAAACCACAAAAGAGTATAATCACATGGACTGCTTTATGCAATGTATTTTTTTGACTTTATTATTATACTATTCCGGCATCATACCGGCCGGCCCAAATCTAAAACGATCAGAAAGCCGCCTTAAGTCTCTTTATTTCAGGCAAAAGGATTCTCCGACTTGTAGAGCATCCCCTTGGGCTGGTTGAATCCAATCTCCTCAAGCTCTACGCCGATATATTTGAATACCTCAAAGAGGGCCTTTCCGAAATGCCCGAAGGCAACTGCCCCATGGTGAGGATAATTTCCTTCGATCAGCACATGACGGTAGAATCTTCCCATCTCGGGAATGGCAAATACCCCGATTCCGCCAAAGGATCTGGTGGCCACCGGAAGCACCTCGCCCTGGGCAATGTAGCCCCTGAGCTTATTGTCAGCGGTAGACTGCAGACGGTAGAACGTAATGTCGCCGGGCAGAATATCTCCCTCTAAGGTGCCGTTGGTCACCTCCACAGGAAGGGCTCTTGCCATGATCATCTGGTTCTTCATGCTGCAGAAGGCCAGCTTCCTGGAGCAGGTATTCCCGCAGTGGAAGCCCATGAAGGTATCCTTGTGGGTATAACTAAATTTATCCTTGATGGATTCCTCATACATATCCTCCGGAACGGAGTTATTGATGTCAAGGAGAGTTACCACATCATCACTCACTGCCGTGCCGATAAACTCGCTTAAGCATCCGTAAATATCCACCTCACAGGAAACCGGGATTCCCATGCCCGCAAGACGGCTGTTCACATAGCAGGGCACGAAACCGAACTGAGTCTGGAAGGCGGGCCAGCATTTTCCGGCAATGGCAACATATTCCCGATAGCCCTTGTGAGCCTCGACCCAGTCAAGAAGAGTCAGCTCATACTGGGCCAGCTTGCTCAGAATCTCAGGCTTCTGATTGCCCTCTCCAAGCTCCTGCTCCATCTCTCTGACCTTGGCAGGAATCCTCTCATCCCCGTCATGCTTGTTAAATGCCTCAAACAAATCCAGCTCAGAGTTCTCTTCGACCTCCACGCCCAGATTGTAAAGCTGCTTGATGGGGGCGTTGCAGGCCAGGAAGTTAAGGGGTCTTGGGCCAAAGCTGATGATCTTAAGGCTCTTAAGCCCCACAATCGCTCTTGCAATGGGAACAAATTCACGGATCATATCCGCACATTCCCCGGCAGTCCCGACAGGATACTCCGGAATATACGCCCTGATATTGCGGAGCTTTAAATTGTAGCTTGCATTCAGCATACCGCAGTAAGCGTCTCCGCGCCCGCCTACCAGATCGTTCTGGGTCTCTTCTGCCGCCGCCACAAACATGGAAGGGCCGTCAAAATGCTTTGCAAGCAGGGTTTCGGAAATTTCAGGCCCGAAGTTGCCGAGATAGACACAAAGCGCATTGCAGCCTGCCTTTTTGACGTCCTCAAGAGCCTGCACCATATGAATCTCGCTCTCCACGATGCAGACCGGACATTCATAAATATCTTCCTCCCCGTATTTGGTCCTGTAGGCCTCCACCAGAGCCTTTCTTCTGTTGACGGAAAGGGATTCCGGGAAACAATCGCGGCTCACTGCCACGATACCGATCTTAACTTTGGGTAAATTGTTCATTGCTGCGTCCTCCTTAAATTTATAATTAAATGGCTTAATTTATTTTTGCTTCCGGCCCTATTATGAAGATGAAAAAGACCGGGCCCTTTCTTCCTCTTACAGACTCTCTACTGCGTGACGCAGAGATTTTCCCCGATCAGCCCCATAGGGCTTTTCTTTGGAAGACCGCCCTCTGGATGTCCAAGGAGCCATTTATTCTTCGCTGTCAGATGTCCGTCCTCGCCTCCCTCATGGCCTTCCTCCAAATCCAGATTGGTTCCCTTGGGAAGGACGATTGCCACCTGGAATCCCGCCCCGTCCACACCGCAGGGCGCATAGTGCAGGGTCGTGGCGTACATCTCCACCGCCATGCCCGCCGGCAGCAAAAAGGCCTCTGCCAGGGCAGTATCATAAGTAAAATCCTCTGTAATATCCTGCTCCTTCCCCACCAGCAGGATGGCATCCGTAGCCGCCACATTAATCTCAGAGCTTTTGTGGTATTCCAGCGCATTCAGCAGAGAATTATGCCCGTTGCAGTAACCGATCTGGATGGGCATCTCCCCGTACACCTTCCTGGTCAGCTCCTTCATCACAGGGAGAGACTCGAGAGCCTCAAGGCCCGGCACATAAGCCACATCCTCCGGGATGGGCGTCTCCTGCCTTAAAACCCTGACCATATCGGAAAAGTCAATATCCCTGACCACCTTTCCGTAGGCTTTGAAGCGTTCGTCTGTTACCTTGTAAATATTCATTCTTTTCCTCATTTCTGCGCGGCACTTCTGTGCAAAACCATTTTGGCTTTCCGGTTTGCGGATGCCGCGCCGCCCCAAACCGGCAGATCAAAAATTCAGGTTTCCGATTTTTTTGTTCTCACTTCAAAATCTCAAATAACGGCTTGCAGACCGGATAGATTTCCTTAAACTGCCCATACCTTGCCTCATACTTTTCAACCAGCTCAGCCTCCGGCTCCACCGTATCCACAATCTTTACGATTCTTTCAGCCGCCGCTTCCACACTTTCGTATTCGCCGCAGGCTACCGCCGCCAGCATGGCGCCTCCCAGGGCAGGCCCTTCCTCGCTCTCGATCACATCCACCTTCAGATTCAGGATATTTGCGATCATCTTTTTCCATAGAGGGCTCTTGGCGCCGCCGCCGCAGATCTTGGTTCTCTCAAGACGAATGCCGAGAGATCTGGCTACCTCCAGGGAATCCCTCAGGGCAAAGGCAACTCCCTCGAGCACCGCCTGGGTCATATCGGCCCTGGTGGTATCCATGGTCATACCGATAAAGGTTCCCCTTGCATTGGGATTGTTGTGAGGCGAACGCTCTCCCATCAGATAAGGAAGGAAGTACACGTGATTTTCTCCCAGCTTTTCAATCCCCTCCTGCTCCCCGGCATAATCACTGGTTCCTGCAATATCCTCCATCCACCATTTGTTGCAGGAGGCCGCGCTGAGCATACAGCCCATCAGATGATAATATCCGTCCGCATGGGCAAATGCATGGAGCGCATTGAACCTGTCCACTCCGAATTTCTTAGATGAGATAAAAATGGTTCCGCTGGTACCGAGCGAAATATTGCACATCCCCTCTCCCACCGTGCCGGTTCCCACTGCTGCCGCCGCGTTATCGCCGGCTCCTGCCGCCACATTTACGCAGGAGGAAAGCCCAAGCTCCTTCGCGATCTCCTCTGTCAAAGTCCCCACACACTCATAGCTCTCAAAGAGCTTTGGCAGCATCTCCATCCGGATCCCGCAGATGTCGCACATTTCCTTTGACCAGCAACGGTTTTTCACATCCAGCAAAAGCATTCCCGAGGCATCCGAAAAGTCCGTACAGTGTACGCCGGTCAGCCTATAGGCAATATAGTCCTTGGGCAGCATAATCTTTGCAATCCTTGCGAAATTCTCCGGCTCTTTGTTTTTTACCCACAAAATCTTCGGCGCGGTAAAACCGGTAAAAGAAATATTCGCCGTATATTCGGAGAGCTTTTCCTTTCCGATCACATTGTTCAGATAATCGCACTCCTCAAAAGTTCTTCCGTCATTCCACAGAAGCGCCGGACGGATCACCCGGTCCTGATCATCCAATATCACAAGCCCATGCATCTGTCCGCCGAAGCTGATACCGGCCACCTGATCCCTGTCAGCCTCCGATACGAGCTCCCGGATTCCCTCCACGGTCTGGGTAAACCAGTCCTGCGGATTCTGCTCCGACCATCCCGGGTTCGGGAAATAAATCGGATACTCTCTGGAAACGATCTTTCTGATCCTCCCATCTCCCTCCATCAGCAGCAGCTTCACTGCGCTGGTGCCTAAATCAACACCTATGTAGAGCATCACAGCCCTCCTTTCCGGAGCATTTCGTCTTTTATGCCCACTCACTCTCTCCAAAATAGCAGAGATTTTCTCCTGTTATAATTTCCAGCTTGGAATAAAATTTCTTTTTTTCATGGATAATCCCATAACACAGCTCTTCAAACAACAGCCTGACTGCAAGATAAGCCTGGTTGCTCAGATCCTGATACACCACCGCGTCAATGACGCCTTCCGAAATATCCTGCTCAATCTCCCGAAAAAGATCAAAGCCTACCAACCTGATCTGCGTCCTTCCCAGGTCCCGAAGAGCCCTCGCCGTCACATCCAGACGGTAGGTCAGATCGAAAATCCCCGCCAGCTCTCTCTCCCTCTTCACACAGGAAAGAATTTCCTGATAAATCTGGTCTTCCTCCACCAATCCGTATCTTACCGGAAGTATCTGACATGCGGGAAAGCCTTTCAGTTTATCTGTAAATCCTTTTAACCTGGCGTGAATATCCCGGTTAGAGTCATACTCCTTCGTCACCGGAACATAGATTTTCTTTTTCTCCGGCAGCATCTTTCCAAGCAGCTCTGCCGCCAGAAGGCCGCTTCTGTAATAGTCCACTCCCACATAATAGTCCCCGCCGTCCTTCTCCCAGTCCCGGCTAAGAAGCACCACCTGACAGGCTTCCCTACGCAGTCTGTGCAAAAGCTCCCCGATCACAGCTTCATCCGAGAAGGCAAGTACAAAGCTTCTCACTCCCTGCTTCAAAAGATGCTCCACCTCATCTATTTGCTGAGCGGGCCTTTCCACATCGAATTCCGCCGAAAAGACCTCCAGGCCGTCATCCCCAAATTCCCGGATTGCTCTGCTTATCCCCTCTCTGACCTTCGGGGAAAAATAATTGGCGCTTCTGGAGCGGAACCCTACATAGCCGATCGGATAACGTCTGTTCAGCGCAAGATTCCTGGCATTTTTGTTCTGGACATAGTGATATTTCTCCAATGCCTCCATCACGATCTCCCGGGTTCTTTCGCTGACATTTCCTTTATTTTTCAGAACCTTATAGATGGTGGTCCTGGAAATGCCAATCTCCGCGGAAATCCCTTCCAATGTCATCCTTGCGGTCTTTTCCATCTGTCACTCTCTTTCTTTTACCGCCTGCTTCCATGACTACTTTGGGCAAAATCGTTTGGTTTACACGTGTTAACTTCATACTAGCACTGTTCACTCTGACTGTCAATTTAATTTTACAGCTATTCTCCGCTCACCAGGTTTGTCAAAGTTGTACAAAAATTTCTGCCATTCAGGCCATGTAAGTTTACTATAAAAACGAGGCCTCCGAAAAGGCCCCGTTTCCTGTATATCTATATTTTTATAATCAATTCCCCGTTCCTATTTCTTTCTCTCCGCCATCTTGATTCCGAAAAGAACCGCAGCCATCAGCAAAACCGCAACCGGAAGCACGATCAGCGCATTAGGCACAAAACCCGCAATCACATAGGAGACAAAGCTCACTGCCGCCGCAACCACCGCATAGGGGAGCTGGGTGGAAACATGATCCACATGGTCGCACTGTGCTCCCGCCGATGCCATAATTGTGGTATCGGAAATCGGCGAACAGTGATCGCCGCATACAGCGCCGGCCATACAGGCGGAAACACACACCACGCCAAGAGGATCCGTAAGGGGAAAGACACTTAAGGTAATCGGGATCAGAATACCAAAGGTGCCCCAGCTTGTACCGGTAGCAAAGGCCAGAAAACACCCGATCAGGAATACCACCCCGGGCAGAAATGCCTGAAACGCCCCTGCGGACCCCTTGACCACACCTGCCACAAACTCCCCTGCCCCGAGAGAATCCGTCATGGCCTTCAGCGACCAGGCAAAAGTCAGGATCAGGATCGCCGGCACCATGGCGCGGAACCCTTCGGGAATACAGTCCATCGTCTCCCGGAAGGTCATAGTCCTGCGCAGACAGTAATAAATCACAGTGAAGAAAAGTGCAAACACAGACCCCAGCATCAGTCCCACCGATGCGTCGGAATTGGAGAACGCGTCCACAAAGGATGCTCCCTCAAAAAATCCGCCGGAATAGATCATACCGATCACACAGCAAAGAATCAGCACCACAATGGGCAGCACCAGATCCGGCACGCTTCCCTTTTTGGCTTTCTCGGAAGACGCCATTCCCGCATAGGGGTTCTTACCGTTAAACAGATCGCCGCTTTTCTCGGCCTTCTCCTCGAATTTGGCCATAGGGCCGAATTCCAGCTTCATCACCGCCATACCGATCATCATGATAATGGTAAGAATAGCATAAAAGTTAAAGGGGATGGCACGGATAAACAGAGTCAGCCCATTGCCGTCCTCCACATAGCTGGCAACCGCTGCTGCCCAGGATGAAATAGGCGCAATAATACACACCGGCGCAGCCGTAGCATCAATCAGATAGGCAAGCTTGACCCTGGAGACCTTATGCTTGTCCGTCACAGGCCGCATCACCGACCCCACAGTCAGGCAGTTAAAATAGTCGTCAATAAAAATCAGCACACCCAGCGCCACCGTGGCAAGCTGGGCGCCTACCCGGTTTTTGATATGCTGGGCCGCCCAGCGCCCGAATGCAGCAGAGCCTCCGGCTCTGTTCATCAGGGAAACCATTGCCCCCAGAATCACCAGAAAAACCAGAATGCCGATGTTATATCCGTCCGAAAGCACGCTCACAATCCCGTCCTGAAATACATGGAGCACCGTCCCTTCAAAGGAATAGGCAGAGTAAAGCAGTCCGCCCATCAGGATCCCCACAAACAGGGAGGAATATACTTCCTTGGTGATCAATGCCAGTCCGATGGCAATCACCGGCGGCAGCAGCGCCCATGCCGTTCCGTAAAATCCGCCGCCCTCTGCTGCGCTTACGTTGTTACCTGTCAGCAGCGGAGACGCAAACGCCCCGACAAGAATCAGGGCCAGCATTACACCCTTAACTACGTTGAATTTTTTCATATTTCCCTCATTTCCGCGCGGCCCTTGTGCATTACAGGCCTGCGGATACCGCGCAGAGACACAAGCCTGCAGATGAAAAGCTTCCTATACGACAAAAAAGCCATGACATACTCTGTCATGACTTCGCAAATCTACCCGTGAATCATAACAGCGCTCCGCCCCCATAAGGGACGACAGTCCGTGAAATATTCTCCCACGGCCCGGCAGAAAAAGCCCGGCACGGCTCCTCCCACCTCGGCGAACTCCCCTTTCCGCTGCCTCCCCTGCCCGGGATAACAGGCAAACGTACTCTTGTCCTTCGCGCCTCTATCATGTCAATGGAGTAATCATAGTCGAAAATTGGCGGATTGTCAATTTATTTTCAGTCCCTTTCGCTCCCGCATTGTAACTATTAGTATGTCCTTAAATTTATTGTGCAAATGAGCTAACTGTAGTATAATGAAAGCATCTAAGATTTTCGGAGGATGCG
>ERZ808037.1108-NODE-1108-length-19505-cov-3.403181_pt1 | contig 19505 bp, 16 predicted proteins | sample MGYA00380190_ERZ808037 | MGnify/ENA primary metagenome ERZ808037 (study PRJEB31490, sample SAMN06133399) | mouse gut metagenome | isolation source: J9 | host: mice | place: China: Chengdu | collected 2015-05 ... | reverse complement strand
CGAAGGAAGACGGCGAAGCTCCCAAGCGCCGTCGTCGCACGAGCAAGAAGAAGCAGCAGGCGCCCCAGGTCATGGCCGCGAAGAAGGATCCGAAGGCCAAGCTCAAGGTTATTCCCCTGGGTGGCCTGGATGCAATCGGCAAGAACATGACCGTGTTCGAATGCGGCAACGACCTCGTGCTCGACGATGCGGGCATCATGTTCCCTGATGACGATCATCCCGGCATCGACCTCATCTTGCCCGATTACACTTACGTGCTCGAGCATGCTGACAAGTTGCGCGGCATCGTCATCACGCATGGTCACGAGGACCACACCGGTAGCTTGCCATACCTTTACAAGGACCTTGACAAGAAGGTGCCGATTTACGCGTCCAAGCTGACGCTCGGGCTCATCGAGGGCAAATTCAAGGAGCATCGCATCAAGGGCGCGAAGCTCGTCGAGGTGAAGCCGGGCGACAAGATCAAGCTCGGGTGCATCGAGGCCGAGTTCTTCTCCGTGAACCACTCGATTCCCGGCGCGCTGGGCATTTTCTTCACGAGCCCGGCGGGCAACGTGTTGCACACGGGCGACTTCAAGCTCGACCAGAGTCCGATTGACGGCGTGCGCACCGATTTCGGCGCGCTCGCTCGTTTCGGCGATGCCGGAATCGACCTGATGCTGTCGGATTCGACGAACGCGAACAACCCGAACTTCACGCGGTCGGAGAGCGAAGTCGGTCGCGAGCTACACAAGATCATCAAGCAAGCGAAGGGGCGCGTCATCATCGCCTCGTTCGCGAGCCATATCCACCGTATGCAGCAGATTTGCGATGCAGCCGTCGCGTGCAACCGCAAGGTGGTCGTGACCGGTCGTTCGATGATCCAGAACACTGACATCGCGCGCAAGTTGGGATATCTCAACATCGATGACAAGGATCTCGTCGACGCTTACGAGCTTTCGGGCATCCCGCCTGAGAAGATCGTCGTCATGTGCACGGGCAGCCAAGGCGAGCCCCTCTCGGCGCTTTCGCGCATTGCGGGCGGGCTGCACAAGACGATCGAGATCGACGAGGGCGACACGGTCATCATCTCCGCGACGCCCGTTCCCGGCAACGAAAAGGCGGTTACGCGCGTCATCAACCTGTTGTCGAAGATCGGGGCGGATGTTTACGACAAGTCGCGCGCGCTCGTGCATGTCTCTGGCCACGCTGGAGCCGAGGAGCTCAAGCTCGTGCTCTCGATCGCGCATCCGACCTATTTCATGCCGGTCCACGGCGAGGCGACGCACCTGCGGGCCCATGCACGGCTTGCCAAGCAGACGGGCGTGCCGGAGGAGAACATCTTCATTTGCGAGAACGGCGAGAGCCTCGTGCTCGATGCGAAGGGCGTGCGTCCGGGCGAGACGGTGCAATCGGGCGTCGTTTATGTCGACGGCCTTTCGGTCGGCGACACGAGCCAGGACGTCCTCGACGATCGCGTCACGCTCGGCGCGCAAGGTTTTGCGGCGATGTCTGCGGCGATTGATTTCAAGAAGCGTGAACTTGCTGCTCCGGTCGTCGTCGAGATGCGCGGCATTACCGGGGGAGATGACCCTTATGTTGCCGACGAGGCGTGCGATGCGGTCGAGGCGGCGCTGACCAGGCAGCTCGGCAAAGGCGCCACGGCGGCGGATCTGCGCAAGATCGGGCGCGACACGCTGCTCAATTTGCTTTGGGAGCGCACGAAACAGCGGCCCATTGCGATCGCAACCATCCTCGAGGTCTAACGGGTCAAACAGGGTCGGGGTCGCGTTCCGCGCACAGTTGCCGAGATGCAGCTTGATTGCGTGAAACGCGACCCCGTCCCCCGTTCAACGAGGTGGCTTGGTGTATAATTTCATTCAACTAGAAACGTAACGTAAACGCAGCAAGGGGACGTAATCGTGGCCAAGGCCTCATCGAGCAATAATTCTTCGAATCGGAAGCGGACGGCACCGCCTTCCGGAAAGAGCACGCGCAAGAAACTCGGCGCCCAGGAGGCGGTTCAGCCCGAGCTGCTTGACGACGACACGAAGCGCAGCATCACCGGAGTCGTTATCGCCCTGGTGGCGCTCGTGCTCATTCTGATCGTCGCATGGCCCTCGAACGCCGTCGTCACGTCTTTCCTCTCGACGGTTCTGCGTCGCGGGCTTGGGATCGGGGCATATCTTCTTCCTATTGTCTTGATTGCCATTGCGGGGACCTTCATCATGCGCTTCGAGCGGGAGCGGGTCACCACGCGCGTTATCGTGGGGCTCGGTCTCGTCTTGCTGGGGCTTTTGATTCTGCTTGCGTTGCTGACCCCTGGCGCCCTTGGCCCCGAAGGCGTGACCATGGAGATCTTCAACGAGAATCAAATCGTGATGCGGGGAGGTCTGATCGGTGCAGGGCCGGGATATCTCGGCCTCATTATGTTCGGATTTCCCGTTGCCGTCGTGATCGCCGTCGGCATCATGATCGTGGGGCTCGTGGTCATCGGGTTCTCCGTTCGTAAGGTTTTCGAGACGCTGAACAACAAGCGTCTCGAGTTGCTCGAACAGGAAGAGGAGGAGCTCGGCGTCGCCCCTGACAGCCCATATGTCCCGGTGGTTCCCGCAACGCGTTTCCGGGGCGGCCATGAAGCGCCGGTGAACGGCTCTGCTTACACGCGTTTGCTCGACGAGCAGGAGGAGAGGCGCTCAAAGCGCGTTCCGCGGCTCAGCAAGAAGCTCGAAGAGGTTGCTGAAGCCAATTCGGATCGCACGGTCCTCATTGACGAGCGCGAAGTCGCTTCAACGCGGCGCAAGCCCGGAGCTTCGGCGAGCACGAAGTCTCTCACGCGCAAGCTCGGTTCCCAGGACTCTGCCGCTTCGGGTTCCGGGAAGGCTGCCGAACCTGCCGCCGAGCCGGTTCAGGAGCGTCCGTTGGCGGCTGACAGCGACTTCGAGCTGCCGAGCATGTCGTTGCTCAAGGTCGGCAAGGAGAAGCGCAAGACCAAGGCTTTCGAGAACGAGCTTGCTGAGACCGCGCAGCATCTGCAGCAGACCATGGAGGATTTCGGCATCATGGCGGCGGTCGTCGACTGGGTCGCCGGTCCCACCGTGACGCTGTTCGAGGTTGACCTTCCTCCGGGTGTGCGCGTGAGCCGCATCACGGCGCTGCAAGACGACATCGCGCTCGCGCTCGCCGCTCCTGGCGTGCGCATTTTCGCGCCCATTCCCGGCACGCATTACGTCGGAATCGAAGTGCCGAACGCAACGCGCGAGAACGTCCTGCTCGGCGATGTCCTGAAAGACGTTCACGGTGGTCCGCTCGAGCTCGCCATCGGCAAGGATGTCGAGGGCAATGCGATCGTGTGCGATCTTGCGAAGATGCCGCACCTGCTCATCGGCGGCACGACCGGTTCCGGCAAATCGGTCGGCATCAACGCGATGGTGATGTCGATGCTCATGCGCTCGACGCCGTCTGAGGTCCGTTTCATCATGATCGACCCGAAACGCGTCGAGTTCGCCCCTTACGACGGCATCCCGCACCTTTACGTCCCGGTCGTGACCGAGCCGAAAGAGGCGGCGAGCGCGCTTTCGTGGGGCGTGGCTGAGATGGAGCGTCGCCTGAAGCTCTTCTCGAAGGTCGGCGTGCGTAACATCGCGACATTCAACGACAAGGTGCTTGCGGGCGAGATCGAAGGCGACCCGCAAAACGGCGGCGGGGAAGCGGACGAGGAGCAGAAGAGCCCGAACGCGGGCACGATGCCTTACATCGTTATCATCATCGACGAGCTTGCAGACCTCATGATGAACGTCGGTAAAGAGGTCGAGTTCTCGATCAGTCGCATCGCCCAGCTCGCGCGTGCGGCCGGCATTCACCTGATCGTCGCGACTCAGCGCCCGAGCGCCAATGTCGTGACCGGTCTCATCAAGGCGAACATCACGAACCGCATGGCGTTCAACGTCGCTTCAGGCCTCGATAGCCGCGTTATCTTGGACACTTCAGGAGCGGAAAGCCTCATCGGAAACGGTGACCTGCTCCTTTCCAAGCCGGAATTCGCCAAGCCTGTTCGCATCCAGGGCTGCTTCACGTCTGATGAGGAGATTGCCGCGGTCGTTGCTGCCGTTAAGTCGCAGGGAGAACCGGAATATCATTCCGAGATCCTCAAGACGAACCTCGTTACGCTCGGCGACTCGTCGCCCGACGGCTCCGGCGGGTCGGGCGGGTCCGATGACCCTCTCGTCTGGGAGGCCGCCGACATCGTCGTTTCAAGCGGGCTGGGGTCAACGTCGAACATTCAGCGTAAACTCAAGGTCGGCTATTCGCGTGCCGGCCGTATAATGGACATGCTCGAGGAAAAGGGCATTGTCGGGCCGCCGAACGGGAGCAAGCCCCGCGAGGTACTCGTCGATGCGATGGAGCTCGAGACGCTAAAAGCGTTCGAGCAATCTGACGAGCAATAAGGACAAGGAGCCGCTATGCCGCAGATCTCATCTGGCAGCGTTCTGCGCGAAGCGCGTGAACGCAAGGGATATGACCTCACGACGGTCGCTCGTCGACTGCGGATTCGCCCTGATATCCTCCGCGCTATCGAGGGGAGCGATTTTTCGTCGATGCCGCCACGCGGTTACACGCGCAACATGGTTAATGCTTATGCGCGTTTCCTGGGCCTCAACCCGACCGAGATCGTGAACATGTATCTCGATGAAGCCTACGCCTATCAGGTCGAGAAGGCGCGTGGCGCCGCGCCGGGCAGCGGTTTCGTCATGGATGGAAGCTATCAACGTCGGCCGCGCTTGGGTTTGAAGCAGGGCCGTGATGATTATGGCGATCAGGATCGTTCGGGCTTGCGGCGCGATGCGGACGCAATGGGTTTCGATGACGGCTACACGACGCGTTCGCGCGGCCGGTCTCGCCAGCTCTATGACGACCGGACGCAATATGCGCATGACGGCTATGGCGTGAAGCGCAACAGCGTCGAGCGCCCGGGCCGGTCGGACCGCGATTTCCTCAGCCACCATTCGGGATATCCCGATGATGCGGTCGATTCTGGTTTCCTCGGCGCTCGGGGTTCAAGGGGCCGCTCGCGCGAGCGCTCCATTCACGTCGGCGAGACTCCCATGCAATATTCCGCACCGCGTCTTCCGCGAGTGTTTCGTTCGCGTGCCGTTCTTATCGCGGCTATCGCGCTTGCGGTGCTCGTCGTCATCGCGGTGGTCTTTTTCGTCATTGGGAACAACCACGGCTCTCAGGCCGACGATGTCTCGAAGCTTCCCGTTTCAGGTATAACTGACACGACGGGCACGAATGAGGAGCAGCAGGCCGAGGAAGCTCAGGTCGAGATCGCCCCGACGAGTGCTCGAGTCGTCTATTCGGTTAAGACGGGCGACGAGTGCTATGTCGAGATATACACCGACGACAAGCTCACGTCCACCGACATGCTGGAAGGGCCGGTTCAGGAGACGGTCGAGGTCACGGGCACGTGGACGATCACCACTTGGAGCGTTGACACCATTTCCGTTGCCGTCAACGGCGAGCCCGTCGAGCTCAAGCCGAGCGAGCAATATGGCGGAATGTATGCCTACACGGTCGATTTCTCGGTGATTCTCGAAGAATGGAACAAGACCCACGCTTCCAAGACTTCGCAGCGGGCGGCGGCTGTTGCTTCAGCAGAAAACGCTGCCCAAAAGGCAAGCGAGGCGGCTAAGAAAGAAGAAGAGGCGGCGGCTGGTTCTTCGTCGTCTTCGAGCAGCCGGCAATAAGCGGGCGGAAAGGACAGGTTCATGGCAAAGGAATCGAGCTTCGACGTCGTTTCGAGCGTCGACATGCAGGAGGTCGACAATGCGTTTCAGCAAGCGAAGAAGGAGCTTGCGCAACGTTACGACCTGAAGGGTTCGGGTTCGTCCATCGAGTTCGACAAGTCGGGAGGCAAGCTGACCGTGACGGCGCCGAGCGATTTCGTCGCGGGCCAGGTTATCGATATCGTGAGCTCTAAGCTCGTCAAGCGCGGCGTTGAGTTGAACTCGGTCAATTGGGGTGCTCCCGTTGCCGCAGCGGGCGGCAACGTCGTGCGCACTGGCGAGATTATCGAGGGAATCGACCGCGACACGTCCTCGAAGATCAACAAGGACATCAAGGCGCAGAAGTTCAAGGTCAAGGTCCAAATCGAAGGCGACCATCTGCGCGTGATCTCCGCGTCGCGCGACACGCTGCAGGACGTCATCGCTTTCCTGAAGGAGCAAGATTACGGTCAACCGCTGCAATACACCAATTATCGGTAATTCATCTATGGGTGCCGGTTCAATGGGAAAGAGCGTTTCCTTCATCACGATGGGATGCGCGAAGAACGAGGTCGACAGCGCGCGTATGTCGGCCAGGTTGAGCAGCTGCGGTTACGGCATCATCGACGATCCGGAAAGCGCCGATGCGATCATCGTGAACACGTGCTCGTTCATTCAGGCGGCGACGGAGGAGAGCATCGACGCGGTGCTCGATGCGTCGGGTTTGGATAACGTTGCTTCTGGCAGGGCCCACCTGGTGGTGGCCGGGTGCATGCCGGCGCGTTATGGTTCTGAATTGGAGAGCGAGCTGCCCGAAGCGAGCAGTTTCGTGCCGTGCAGCGCCGAGGACGACATCGTCGATGTTCTCGACGGTCTGTTCGGCATCGAGCGCATGGGAGGTTCGGCGCCTTACGTTACGGCTGATTTCGGCGAAGGCGCCGTTTCGGCATACGTCAAGATTTCGGATGGGTGCGATCGATTCTGCTCTTATTGCACGATCCCCTATATCCGCGGGCGATATCATTCGTTTTCTGAGGAAGACATCGAGCGAGAAGTCGTGGCGCATGTGAATAACGGCGTCCGCGAGATTGTCCTCATCGCGCAGGACACGGGTCGCTGGGGCGATGACCTCGGGGATGAAAGCGGGCTCGCCGGGCTTGTGTCCCGTTTGGCAGAGCGTCACCCAGACACGTGGTTCCGCGTTATGTATATTCAACCCGAGGGCGTGACCGGCGAGCTCATCGAAGCGTTCGCAAGCCACGAGAACATTTGCAGCTATTTCGACATCCCGTTCCAGCATTGCTCGCCGGAAGTGCTGAAGAATATGAATCGAACGGGTTCGAGCGAAGGTTTTCTTGCCTTGGTCGACCGCATTCGCGCACGGATTCCCGATGTGACCCTGCGAACGACGCTCATCGCGGGTTTTCCGGGCGAGACGGAGGAGCAGTTCGAGGATCTTTGCGCGTTCGTCGAGGATATTTCGTTCGATTACGTTGGTGTTTTCCCTTATTCTCAAGAGTCTGGAACGCGAGCGGGGGAGATGGACGGGCAAATCGACGAGGAGACCAAGATCGCTCGCGCGCAGCAGGTTCGAGATATCGCCGACGCTGTTTCCGTTTCGATCATCGGAGAGCGCGTCGGTCGCGAGGTGGACGTGCTCGTGTGCGGCGAAGAGGAAGACGGGCAAGTCTTCGGGCGCGCGATGTGCCAGGCGCCCGATGTCGATGGCTTGACTTATCTGCCGGGAGGCGTGCCGGGCGATGTCATGCGCGTCACCGTTGAGGACACGCTGTTCTATGAAATGGAAGGAGCGCCGGTCAGTGAGCGGGTCTAAGAAGATTTGGACGCCGTCAAACGTCATTACGATTGTGCGCATCCTGCTCGTTCCCGTTTTCGTCGCGGCGCTCCTGGCGCCATGGCCTGAATGGTTCGGTCCGTCCGCCGCTGCTGCCAATGAATGGAAAAGCGTTGTCGCGGCGGGCATTTTCGTCTTGATTTCCTGCACTGATTGGCTGGACGGTTATCTCGCGCGCTCTCGGGGCGAGGTCACTGACTTCGGCAAGTTCATGGATCCGCTCGCCGACAAGATCCTTGTCGCGGCGGCGCTCATCGCGCTCGTTGAGCTCGGTTCGCTGCCCACTTGGGTTGTTCTCGTCATCCTCGCGCGCGAGTTCATCGTGTCTGGCGTTCGCATGATGGCGGCCACGGAAGGCGTCGTTATCGCCGCGAGCATGCTCGGCAAGTTCAAAACCGTCTTCCAGATGATTGCGATTGTCCTCTTCACGATAAAAGACTCGCATATGGTCGGTTCGTTTGGAGAAGCGATGTCCGATGCGCTTTGGGTCGTGAGCTGGGTCGTTATGCTCATCGCGCTTGGGCTCACTATCGCTTCGATGGTCGATTACCTCGTGAAGGCGCGTTCCCTGTTGGGATTTTGCCCGGCTGATGAGGAAAGCATGGCTCAGTTCAGCCCGCTTACCGAGGCGGGCCTCAACGAGCGTGCAGAGCGCGTTCTCGTGCTCGCACGTGAGAAGGGCTTGAAGCTCTCTACGGCAGAGAGCCTCACGGGAGGAATGATCGGCGCTTGCTTGACTTCGGTCCCAGGCTCGTCCGATGTCTTCCTGGGCGGTGTCATGAGTTACGTGGATGATGTTAAGCGGGGGCTTCTCGGCGTCGATGGCCGCGTGCTTGATGGCGAGGGAGCCGTGTGCGAGCAAGTTGCGTGTGAAATGGCTGATGGCGTGCGGCGCGCCACGAACGCCGACATCTCTGTTTCCGTCACGGGGATTGCGGGGCCGGGAGGCGAGGAGCCGGGTAAGCCCGTTGGGACCGTCTGGGTCGGCGTGAGCGATTCCACCGGCACTCATGCCAAGGTTTTCCACTTCGGCGGGAGTCGCGAGAGCGTACGTTTGTCGACCGTTTCGGCGGCCTTTGACGCTTTCGAGGAATCCTTGTTGGGTTCCGGTCGGTAATCGTGCGAATTCCTGTTGGAAACGAATGAAATTCTGTAATGAATTGAGTGAATTTGCGTTCGTATACGAACGGTTGAGCTGCAAGATTTCCCCTTTACGATTCGATTTGGCGAATAGTTCTTGACAACATACATCTGTTCGCTAATATTATTGGTATCCGCAGTCGTAAAGGGGTAGTAATGAGTGAAGACAAAGTCAAATCCTTGAAGTTGGCGACCGATCAAATCGAGTCGAAATTCGGCAAGGGATCCATCATGAAGTTCGGCGAAGGCGGCAAGGACCTTACTGTCGAAGCAATTCCGACCGGTGCGCTCGCTCTCGATGGCGCCCTCGGCATCGGCGGCGTCCCGCGTGGCAGAATCGTTGAGATTTACGGTCCTGAGTCGAGTGGCAAGACGACGCTTGCCTTGCAGATCCTTGCCGAGGCGCAAGCGCTCGGCGGCATCGTCGCATTTATCGATGCGGAGCATGCGCTCGATCCTGTGTATGCTGCGCGTTTGGGCGTCGATATCGACGAGGTTCTGATTTCCCAGCCTGACACGGGTGAGCAGGGTCTTGAGATTTGCGACATGCTCGTGCGCTCGGGCGCTATTGATTGCATTGTCGTCGACTCGGTCGCCGCCCTAGTCCCTCGAGCTGAAATTGAGGGCGAGATCGGTGATACGACGGTTGGTTTGCAGGCTCGACTGATGTCGCAAGCGCTTCGCAAGCTTGCCGGCTCTCTCTCGAAGTCGAACACGACGTGCATCTTCATCAACCAGTTGCGTGAGAAGATCGGCATTATGTTCGGTAATCCCGAAACGACGACGGGCGGTCGTGCCTTGAAGTTCTTCTCGTCGGTTCGCATTGACATCCGTCGCATCGACTCGATCAAGGTCAACGGTGAAGTGGTCGGCAATCGCGTGAGGGCGAAGGTCGTGAAGAACAAGGTTGCACCGCCGTTCCGCCAGGTTGAATTTGACTTGATGTATGGCACGGGCATTTCCAAGGAAGGATGCATCCTCGACATGGCCGTCGAGGCGGATGTCGCCAAGAAATCGGGCGCGTGGTACACCTACGGCGAGGAACGCTTGGGGCAAGGTCGCGAGGCTGCGAAGCAAAAGCTGCTCGAGAATCCCGAGCTGCGTGACGAAATCGAACGTAAGGTTCGCGAGCGTTTCGAGATTCCCATCATCGAGCGTTCAAGCGCCGATGCTGAAGCAGTGACTCCTGTCGCGAAGCCGGCCAAGAAGAAATAACCCTTGTATGGCTGATTTGACCGTTATAGATCAGCTTAAAGGCGAAATCGCCTCTATAGAGACGGGCGGGAAGGAGTCTGCTTTCCGCCCGAAGCAGCAGAAACGAGAAACGGGGAGAAGCGCGTTCGACAAAATCGTCGCGCTTCTAAACGCAAGCGACCGTTCCGAGAAGACGTTGCGTGAACGTCTCGAAAAGGCTGGTTTTCCAGAAAGCGAAATCGACGAAGCTGTCGATCGCGCAAAACAGTGCGGGATACTCGATGATTTGCGTTTTGCCGACGCTCTTATTCGCAGTCGGTTGAGGCAGGGGAGGGGCGCCGCTGGCATTGAGCGCGAGTTGCGCAACCAGAATATCGATATTGACCTTGTCGCCGGATGGCCCCATGACTTCGATGTTGATGACGAGTCGGAGTATCAGAGAGCCCTCGATTTCCTGAACGAGCATCCTTCTCGATCGAAGAATCGGCGCGATGGCGCTTATAGGAAGCTGATTCAGAAGGGATTTGCTTCCTCGATTGCCTCTTCAGCGGCTCGAACCTGGGCAGAGTCTTTCTAGAACTTTTTATGTCATTGTTTCGAAATATGTAGCATCTATCTGGTCTTTCGCTTATTATGGTCGCGTGAGAATACGAGCCCGCAAGGGTGTTGATATAAGAAAGTTGAATAAATACCCAATCGTGAGAGCGCATTCTCATGCCTCGGCATAAGCCGGGGTATATGCATATTTACGCAGTTTAAACCGAGAAAGGAGACACGATGCCCGAGTTTGTCATAGCAATCATCGGAGCAGTCGTCGGCATCGTCATCGGCTTCGTCGTCGCACGTTACCTGGTCAATGCTTCCAGCAAGAAGAAAGAGGCAGAGGCGGAGGTCATTCTTTCTGACGCTCGCCGCCAGGCCGATACGATCAAGCGTGAGGCGGAGGTAGAAGCCAAGGATGAGGCTCTTCGGCTGAAAGCCGAAATCGAGCAGGAGCGCAAAGAGCGTCAAAAGGAAGTGCGTGACGCAGAGCACCGCGTGCAGCAGCGCGAGGAGTCGCTCGATAAGCGCACGAACTCTCTCGACAAGCGCGAACAGCAGATCAATTCCCTGCAAGGCCAGATCGACAAGCGTCAGAGCGAGCTCGACGTGGCCGAGGGCGAGATCAACCGTCGTCTGGAGAGCGTGGCCGGCATGACGCCCGACCAGGCCAAGGCAGAGTTGCTCAACAACCTCAAGGACGAGGTGGCTCACGAGAGCGCGCAAATCATTCGCGATTCCGAGGCCCGGGCAAAGGCTGAGGCAGACAAGCAGGCACGTTCGATTTTGAGCCTCGCCATGCAGCGCATTGCGTCTGATTACACGGTTGAGAACACGGTCTCGACGATTCAGATTCCTTCCGATGACCTCAAGGGCCGCATCATTGGTCGCGAGGGGCGCAATATTCGCTCGTTCGAGCAGATAACCGGGACGAACCTCATCATCGACGACTCTCCCGAGTGCGTCACGATTTCGTGCTTCGATCCCGTGCGTCGCGAAATCGGCCGCGTGACGATGGAGAACCTCATCTCTGATGGCCGCATCCATCCGGCTCGTATCGAGGAGATGTTCGCCAAGGCAGAGAAGCTCGTTGGCCAGCGTGTTCAAGAGGCCGGCGAGCAGGCGACGTTCGACACGGGCATTCACGACCTGCATCCCGAGCTTGTGACCACGCTTGGGCGCTTGCGCTATCGAACGTCTTATGGCCAGAACGTGCTCAACCATTCTCTCGAGGTCGCATATCTGTGCGGGATCATGGCAAGCGAGCTTGGGCTCGACCCCATTCCCGCGAAGCGTGCCGGTTTGCTGCATGACATCGGTAAGGCGATTGATCGCGAGGTCGAGGGCAACCATGCCGTCATCGGCGCCGATCTGGCACGTCGCTTCGGCGAGAACGACCACATCGTGCATGCCATCGAGGCGCACCACAACGACGTGGAGCCCAATAGTGTTCTTGACGTCCTTGTTCAGGCCGCTGATGCCGTCTCTGCTGCTCGACCGGGCGCTCGCAAGGAGACGCTCGATGCTTACATCAAGCGTCTCGAGAAGCTCGAGGAGATCGCGACGTCTTACGATGGCGTCGAGCGGACTTACGCCATCCAGGCCGGCCGCGAGGTTCGCGTCATGGTCGAGCCCGAGAAGGTTGACGAGGCCTCGACCGTCGTGCTTGCTCATGACATTGCGCAGCGCATCGAGAACGAACTTCAATACCCTGGTCAAGTCAAGGTGGTCGTGATCCGCGAGAGCCGTGCGATCGGCGTCGCGAAGTAGCGTCATGGAGTCCCAGTCGCTCCAAGATTTTGTGAATGAGGTAAACGGCGATAGCCGTCTCCGAATCGAACATGATTTCGGGGACGGCTTCGTTCGTCTTAGGTCTTCGGAGGCTGACCGGCGTCAGGCGGCTCAAGACATTCGCTGCAGCGAAGACATCGTCTTGGAGCTCTTGCGCAATTCGCGCGACGCGCATGCATCTCATGTTTTCATGGCCATCTCGCGGGAAGAGTCTCGACGGGTCATCACGGTAATTGATGACGGTGACGGCATTCCCGCCTCGATGCACGAGCTCGTATTCGAGCCTCGCGTGACGTCGAAGCTCGACACGTCGCATAAGGACGCATGGGGCTATCATGGGCGCGGCATGGCGTTGTTCTCAATTGCCCAGAATGCCATTTCGGCCGAGGTTGCTGATTCCGAGAACCAGCGTGGCTGCTCGCTCGCGGTTGTCACCGACACGACGAAGTTGCCTGAAAAAGCCGATCAGTCGAGTTTTCCGCGTTTCATCATGGGGGATGAGGGCGGCGTTAACGTGCGCGGTCCTAAGAACATCCTGCGCACGGCGTGCGAGTTCGCTATCGAGGCGCGCGACGAATGCTCCGTATTTGTTGGGTCTCCAGCTGAAATCGCCTCGACGCTTTACGCGTTCGGCATGTCCACGCTCTCTTCGATTGACCGCGCGTTTTGCAAGGACCGTGGATCCCTTCCGGTTGCCAAGCGTCTTGCGACCGCTTCGGATTCCGATGATTTCTCTTTGTTGGCGTCCCAGATCGGCATAGACGTCTCTTCGCGCACAGCTCGACGCATCATGGACGGGCAGATTGAGGACGTGCCGTCGCTTTTGGAGTTGATAGCGATCGAAAGACCGGGGAAGAAGGGCTCTCGTGCTGTCGGACCGAAATCGCATAAGGCCAAAGTCCAGAGAGACGATGCGGCCAAGCTTGCCGATTCCGTGCGCACGGCCTTCGAGCCGATCGCGGATCAATATTACCTGGACAAGAATGTCGAGCCTCGCGTGCGGGTTTCTCGCGATAAGTTAACAATTACGATTCCGCTTGTCGAGAAACCCTAGATGGGCTCGCTGTTCGCCAGCATTCACGCTGATTGCCTGTTGAAACGCCGAAACGATACCGTTAAAATGGAATAATCATAAATTTAACGAGCATATCGAATGAAGAAAATTCGACCTCGAAACGCTGAAGTAAAAGGAATGATATGCAGGCAAACGAACAATCCGGGCTCAACTGCCTGAAGGTTTCATCTAAGTCGTCGCCGGCTTCGGTTGCGGGCGCTATCGCGGGGATGGTCAAGGATGGCGTGCCCGTCGAGATGCAAGCCGTGGGTGCTGGCGCCGTTAATCAGGCGGTTAAGGCCATCGCCATATCACGTGGGTTTCTTTCGCCGGTCGGCATCGAGATTGCGTGCATTCCTTCTTTTGCTGATATCATCATCGACGGCGAATATCGCACCGCCATACATTTTTCAATTCGCGCGCAGTATCTTCGAGGAACGGGCGCTGTCGCTGAGGAGGATTTCGCCCTTCTCGACGACTAGCGGGTAAGCGGGTCAAATATGAGTTTCAGTAATCAATTGTTCATGGACGTGCGTTTTCACGTCCAGACTTTCGGCTGCCAAATGAACAAGCACGATTCCGAGCGTGTCACGGGGATGCTCGAGGGCCTTGGCGCGCAGGCGGTCGGCTCCGTGGAGGAGGCGGACGTGGTCGTTTTCATGACGTGCTGTGTCCGCGAGGCTGCCGACATTCGCCTTATCGGGCAAGTGAATACCATGAAGAACGTGCCGCTTCGCAGCGACTCCCCGCTCGATAGGCGCATCATCGCCGTCGGCGGTTGCATTGGGCAGCGCGACGGGGAAGGGCTCTTCGAGGAGCTGCCTCATCTCGGCGTCGTGTTCGGCACCAACAACCTGGCTTCGTTGCCAGGGCTTCTCGCCGATGCGATCGAGACCGGCACGAGCAAGGCCGAGACGGTTGAGGAGTCGAGCTCGTTTCCAACCGATTTGCCTTCACATCGCGAGCATGCGTGGGCGGCGTGGCTTCCCATCACGATCGGGTGCAACAATTTCTGCACCTATTGCATCGTCCCTTATGTGCGCGGGCGCGAGAAATCTCGTCCGCTTGAGGACATCGCGGAAGAAGCTCGGCGTTACGTGGCTGCCGGCGTGAAAGAGATCACGCTGCTCGGGCAGAATGTAAACTCGTATGGTCGCGACCTTTATGGCAAGCCGCGATTCGCCGAGGTTCTCGATGCGGTGGCTGCTTCAGGGGTTGAGCGGCTGCGTTTCGCGACGAGCCATCCTAAGGACTTGACCGATGAGGTCATCGGGAAATTCGGTTCTATCGATGCGCTCATGCCCGCTCTTCACCTTCCGGTTCAGTCGGGCTCGAATGCGATCCTGAAGGCGATGCATCGAGGCTACACCGCCGAGCATTATCTCGAGCTAGTCGATAAGATTCGCGACGTTCGGCCTGACATCGCCCTGTCTACCGACGTTATTGTCGGGTTCCCGGGCGAGACCGAGGCCGATTTCGAAGACACGTTCCGTTTGATCGATGCCGTCGGATATTCCCAGGTTTTCACGTTTATCTACTCCAAGCGCGAGGGAACGCCTGCCGCGAAAATGAATGACGACACGCCTCGCGAAGTCATCCAAGAGCGTTTTGACCGGCTTGTCGATGTCGTTCAGAAGCACGCTTACAACGCAAATCAAGTTGATTTGGGGGCAACTGTTGACGTGCTCGTCGAGGGGCTGTCGAAGCGTGACGACGGGCTCATCGTCGGCAAGAGCCCGAAGAACCAGACCGTGCACGCTGCTTTGCCCTCCGGAGTTTCCATCGAGGAACTTCTCGGCAAGGTTGTTCCGGTGAAGATCGACGAAGCCCGCACGTGGTATCTGCGTGGCGCGATCGTGTAAGCAAATGGAGCTGGTGAATCCCGTCATATGCGTCGTCGGGCCCACTGCTTCGGGCAAGAGCGAGCTGGCTCAGCGAATTGCCGAAGCGCTGGATGGGGAAGTGGTGAGCGCTGATTCCATGCAGGTCTATCGCGGAATGGACATCGGGACGGGCAAGGTTGCGGTTGCCGATCGTCGTGTCGTCCATCACGGTCTCGACCTCGTCGACCCTGGTGAGCCTTTTTCCGCGGCGCTGTTCCAGGATTTCGCGCGCCGGTGCTTTTACGATATCGATTCGCGCGGCAAGCGCGCGGTTTTGTGCGGCGGTACGGGATTTTACGTGCGAGCCGCCATAGATGACTACGAATTTCCGGCTGGCGAGCAGGTCGATAATCCTGTTCGCGAGCATTACATCTCTTATGCGAACGAGAACGGGGCACATGCGCTTTGGGAGTTGTTGAGCGCCCGAGACGGGGAAAGCGCCGCCATCATTCCCGAAAACGACGTCAAGCGTCTCGTTCGTGCGTTTGAGTTGTTAGATGAGGGGACGTCATATGCGCGGCAGAAAGCGAAGCTTGCCTCAATCGGGCAGGCTGTGCCCGCCCGGATGGTCGGTCTCAGAGTCGATCCCGAAGTGCTTCGGGAGCGCATCGACTTGCGGGTGGACGACATGTTCGAGCAGGGTCTCGTTGATGAGGTGGAATCGCTTCTCGAACGAGGTTTCAGGAAGGCCGTGACCGCACCTCAGGCGATTGGATACAAGGAGGTCGTCGCTGCCCTTGATGGCGAGACGAGCGTGGACGAAGCTCGCGAGGCGATCAAGACGGCGACGCATCGATATGCGAAGCGTCAAAGGACCTGGTTCAGGAAGGACGAGCGAATCATGTGGGTCGACGCCGACGCGTTAAATTTTGATGACATGACCGAGGAGGCTCTTGGGCTCGTTGCTAGAATCGACGCGTGATGAAAGGAGCCATTCATGGCTAAACGCGTTGATTTTGTCAAACTGAACGGTGCCGGCAACGATTTCGTCTTTATCGCGGATCTCTCTGACGAGCTCGAGGTCACGCCTGAGCAGGTAAGAAGTCTTTGCGATCGGCATTTCGGCATTGGCGCCGACGGCGTGATCGTCGTAAAGCCCGCGAAGGACCCCGCCAATGCAGGCTTCATGCATTACATCAATGCCGACGGCACGCTTGCGCAAATGTGCGGCAACGGGGTGCGTTGTTTTGCGAAGTATCTTGTCGATCAAGGCATCGTCGAGGAGAACACCCCGCTTTTCAACGTCGAAACGCGGGCGGGCGTCAAGAAGATATCTTATGAAACCGATGAGGGGGGAAAGCTCGTTCGGGCAACCGTTGACATGGGTGCCCCGATATTCAACCCCGGCGATGTTCCGACTGCGCTCGCCTTTAACGCCATGACGGAAGAAGGGGAAGCTTTCGTGCGGGATGTGGAAGTCGATTCTCCCTTCGGCGCATTTGCGTTCACCTGCGTATCGATGGGTAACCCGCATGCTGTGACGTTCGTGGACGATTGCGACGCCGTCGACGTCGATCGCGTGGGGGCTTTCTTCGAAAGCTGCGCGGCGTTTCCCGAGAAGGCCAACATCGAGTTCGCGAGCTTGCGGGAAGACGGCATTCACATGCGCGTTTTCGAGCGCGGCTGCGGTGAGACGCTTGCGTGCGGGACCGGCGCTTGCGCGACAGGCGTCGCCGCATACCTCACCGGACGCGCAGGATGCGAAAACGACCTCGTTTTGCTTGGCGGAAAATTGCATATCGCCTACACCCCAGGCGGTTCCGTCATGATGACGGGGCCTGCTGCCGAGTCGTTTCGCGGAACGGTGGAGCTGTAGGCTATCATGTAGCCATGCAGGAAATCGAGGAGATAAGGGAACGGGCGATCCTCGTGGGGATCGATCGGCCCTCGGATTCATGGCCGGTCGAGTCGTCGCTGGCGGAGCTTGCTCGCCTCGTCGACACGGTCGGCGCCGATGTTGTCGCTGTTACGACGCAGCGGCTTGTGTCTCCGAACCCCAGGACGTTCATCGGAAGCGGGAAGGCGGAAGAAGTTGCCGAGCTGTGCCGCGCCCACGGGGCCGACGTCGTCATCTTCGACGACGAACTGAGCCCGTCGCAGCAGGCAAATCTTGAGAAGATCGTCGATCGAAATGTCAAGGTCATCGACCGGACAGCGCTTATCCTCGATATTTTCGCGCTGCATGCGACCACTAAAGAAGGACGACTGCAGGTTAGGCTCGCGCAAAACGAATACCTTTACCCGCGTCTTCGAGGCATGTGGGCGCATCTTGCATCTAATCGCATGGGCGGCGGTGTTGGGTCCCGTTTCGGAGAAGGTGAGAGCCAGCTCGAAGTTGACCGGCGCATGGTGCGAAATCGGATTTCATCAATTAAGCGAGAGCTCGCGCATTTGGATAAGATCCGCTCGCTTCAACGCGAGAGCCGCATGAGCAGCTCGACGTTCAAGATTGCCCTGGCTGGTTACACGAATGCGGGGAAATCGAGTCTTATCAACCGTTTGACCAGCGCCGATGTCCTTAGCATGGACAAGCTCTTCGCAACGCTCGATTCGACTACGCGGCGGTTGACGTTGCCTCAAGGCCGTGAGGTCACCGTTACGGACACGATCGGCTTCATCCGGAAGCTCCCTACGACGCTCGTGGAATCGTTCAAATCGACGCTTGACGAGATCAACGGCGCAGATCTTGTCTTGCATGTCGTTGATGCCTCTTCTGATGAAGTGTCCTATCAGGTCGAGACCGTCGAGGAGGTTCTCGGGCAAATCGGAGCTGACCGCATCGAGCGCATCGAGGTGTTCAACAAGATCGACGCGGTGGAATCGCCTCAAGTCTTGCGTCGTTTGAGGGCGACACACCCCAATGCGGTGTTCATTTCAGCTTTAACAGGGGAGGGCGTTAACGAGCTCGTGGCTCGAATCGTCAGGGCTGCTGCATCGCGAGATCGGCTTCTCGACGTTGTTGTGCCGTATGGCCGGGGCGACCTTGTTTCGATAGCGCACAAGCGTTGCCACATCATTGCTGAGTCCCATAAAGAAGACGGCACGCACATGAGGTTGTACGCGCCGTCTGATCTTGTGCATTTGTTTGAAGGTCTGCAGGCAGAGGCTTCCTAGATGCGCCTGAAGACGGCGACGACTTTGCCCGCGATGAGGCAGTCGGAGACGATGATCGGATCCATCGTCGAGTTTTCAGGTTGAAGGCGAACATGGCCTTTCTCTTTGTAGAAACGCTTCACGGTTGCGCCGTCATCTATGATGGCAACGACGATATCTCCATTGTTAGCGACAGGCTGCTCTTTGACGACCACGTAATCACCGTCGTTGATGCCTGCCTCGATCATCGACTCGCCACGCACCGTGAGCATGAAGGAGGCTGCATCGCCGACGATGTCGACTGGCATCGAAATCGTGCCGGTGATGTTCTCTTCGGCTAGAATCGGCTCGCCAGCGGCGACGTTTCCGACGAGCGGGACGTTAATGATCTTGCTGAACCCGCTGTCGATGACGTTCGGCACTCCCGGTTTCGTCTTGGCGTATTCCGGGGCAAGCGATATCGAGCGCGATTTCAACGGGTCGCGGACGATATAGCCCTTCTGCTCGAGGGTCTTCAAGTGAACGTGAACGGTCGAAGGGGAGGCCAGGTCGAGATCGGTGCAAATCTCGCGAACCGTGGGGCCGTAGCCCTTCTTCTTGATGCATCGCTCGATGCTGTCGAGAACTGCTTGCTGACGCTTCGTAAGCTTCTCTGCCATTCTCCCACCTTTCCCGAACAAATGTTTCTAAAAGTATTGACACTGAACCTTTGTTCGTTCTATTATTACCACGAACATTGGTTCTAAGCAAGAGAAAGAGGCGAGAAAATGGGCGAGCGCACAAAGTTTTTCAAAGGCCTTGTTGATTCCAGTGAGATGATATGCAGCTTGAAATACGAAGACATGCGCGGTTGTCCCTATGGTTCGTTCACGCGTCACGACATCGTCGAGTTTTCCTTGACGTGTTCGGCTTTGGCCATTGTTTCGCTTCTCATCGGGATGTGAACGTTTCAAGTTAGCTATATCTTGTATCCAAGCGCGAGACGGGCTTGATAAGTGGTATGCTATGCGCAATCCGAAGCTGACGAAGGAGAAATATGCGCTGCCCATCTTGCGGTCACCTCGAGTCTAAGGTCGTCGATTCCCGTCCGTCAGACGATGGCGCAACCATCCGCCGTCGCCGCGAATGCCTGGAATGCAAACATCGTTTCACGACGTATGAGCGTCTTGGCGACAATCCGTTGCTTGTGACGAAATCTGATGGATCTTCGG
>ERZ808037.1107-NODE-1107-length-19527-cov-4.659280_pt1 | contig 19527 bp, 22 predicted proteins | sample MGYA00380190_ERZ808037 | MGnify/ENA primary metagenome ERZ808037 (study PRJEB31490, sample SAMN06133399) | mouse gut metagenome | isolation source: J9 | host: mice | place: China: Chengdu | collected 2015-05 ... | reverse complement strand
CTCCGCTTCTGGAATATTTGGTGTCAGCACATCAGTAAGTGGGATAATTGTTTCAATCAGCGTATCAACCACAGACGGTTCCATAAGTGGACAACCGTTTTTGGCGTACATAACAGGGTCTACTACAACATTTTGAGGGCTGTATTTCAGTAATTTTTCGGCAACTGCTTTCATGCACTCCGGTGTTGAGAGCATACCAATTTTTACTGCGTCTACTTCAATATCTTCAAATACAGCGTCAATCTGTTTTCCAATCATGTCCGGGGTAACATCTTGAATATCAATGACCCGGCTTGTATTTTCGGCAACTACCGAAACAATAACACTCATTCCAAAAACGCCATGTGCAGAAAATGTTTTTAAGTCTGCTTGAACGCCAGCGCCGCCACTGCAATCAGACCCAGCAATAGACAATACTTTTTTCATAGTCTATATTTCTCCTTTTCTTTTCTCGGAAAGACAATAAGTAATGTGCCATTATCAACGGATATGCTGCTTTCTTTACCGATAAACTCATTACTAACCCCAATGGGAAATGTATTTGTCAAAACGGCTTTATCCAATTCATATTTTAATCCCTGTAAACAGACACCCTCTGCTTTCGAGGAATATGAAAAGACTGAAACATAGCCGGATTGTATGCTATCAAAGGTGATTTTCCGATTTGTGATAGCCGTAATAATGCTTTCATTATCAACTAAAAATCCTTGCTTGCCATTTTGTGAAAGAAACGACAACGCTTGCAGATTTGCAATCGTATGATCTATGCGCCCGCCAGTTCCGCAGTAAAGGTAAAAATCTGAATAGCCCACATTTATTCCCTCACGGATAGCGGCAAGCATATCTGTATCGTTTTTTTCTGTACTCAAAGAAATTACATTAGGGTGTTGTGGTACAGCGTTTAGTGTATCAAAGTCACCAATTACAAGGTCTGTATTTATTTCAGCCTGTTCCAAATAACGCAATCCTGCGTCAGCCGCAATTACAAAATCGTCAGTCGTAGGAATAAAATCTATTCTACAATCCTCACCCGCGCCAACTATATAGCAAATGCCATTCTTCATATTCCTTTTCTCCGATATACCATATTTCAAATATTTTCGTTAGTACAAAAAAAGACACTCCCATACAGGAAATGTCCTAAACATACACACGGTATCATTTAGCTCCCTGCGTTGGTATTAGCCAACAGGTTCAAAGGGTCAGGTTTTACCTTCTCAACCACAAAGTAGTCCCCCTGCTTCTATAAAATTATACCTCATACAAAGGAAGAAGTCAACCCTTGTTCAAAAAGTTGCAGCAAATTTTACTGTACGGCAATATTCTATTAGCGTTGAAACTTCTTTGTGTAAGAGATTAAATCTCCTATATCGAGAGATTTCACATCGTTTAACTGGAAGCCACATCTCTGTAAAATATAAGGGTAAGATTTTCAGAGTATAGGTGGTGAGCTAATGGACGAAAGGAACAATCATTTTGACTTCGATTTCACACCGATAGGACTGGCTATCAAGAAAGCCCGTGAAGCCTGCGGAATGACGAGGGAACAGCTTTCTGGGATAATCGGCTATGCCCCCAGACACATCCAATCTATCGAAAACGAGGGGCAGTATCCGAGCATCGAGCTGTTTATCCAACTTATTACGATGTTCGATGTGTCGGTTGACGAGTACATATTCCCAGATAAGGAAGTCAAAAAGAGTTCCGTCCGCAGACGCTTAGACGCAAAGCTCAACAGTTTAGACGATAGAGAGCTTTCCGTTATCGAAGCAACTGTAAACGGACTATGTAAGGCAAAAGAGGAAACAGAGGAATAAGCCCCTCTGTTTTTCTTTTGCCCGATTTTAATAGGCAGGGATGCCGTAGCCGTAGATAGAGCTGCTCCCGACAGGGTAGCTCCGCTGCCTGCACGCATCTCCAGAGTTGCCCTCCACGGTGTAGACGATGCCGTTCTCGCACCGTTCCACAATACCCACATGGTCGGTTTCCCCGTCACCCTCCCAGTCAAAGAAGATGATTTGTCCTGCTTCTGGCGTAAAGCTGCCGTCCTGCCATTGCCCCCTGTCCTTAAACCATTGGGAGCCATTGACGCATCCTGCAAACTTGGGGATAACGCCGCTGTCGATATAGCCGCACTGGTCGGCACACCATGAAACAAAGCAGGCACACCATTCCACACGCCCGTCAAAGCCGTACCAGCTCCAGTACGGCTCACCGCCTGCGTTGCCCACCTGCGACAGAGCCACGGTGACAATTTCGCCGTCCCCGATGGTGATGCCGTAAAGCACCGCAGACCAGAGGGAATTGTTTTCCTCGGCAAGTAATTCCGAAAGCTGCTGCCGCTGTTCCTCGTTGAAGCCGTATTTGTCCGCCATTTCCTCGGCGGTCTTATGGCTCACGGTGATATAGAGGTAGGTCTGGGTGACGGTGGTTTCCGTTTCCACGATATTCCCGTGACCATCATCGCTCTCGGTTATCTGGGTTTCGGTCTTGCTCTCGGTGCGGGAGCTGATTTCGTTCATCTCCCAGAAGATGTCCTTTAGGAGCTGCTTTTTGTTATCGTCCATCGTGGCGACTTCCTGCGGGTTGTCTGGGTCGGTGGTGGTCTTGACGGAGTACACCGCAAGCACCTCTTTCCAGACCGCACGGCTTCCCGACATCTCCAGTACATCGTGGGAAGTGCCGTTGATGATTTCGTCAAGGCGGCTGTCGTAATCGGCGTTGATTTCACGGACTACGGTCTGCATCGTCATACCGTTGCCAGAGTCCTCGCCCGAAAAGAAGATGCCGAACACCGAGCCGACAAGCAGCCCGATAAGGCAGATAATGAGTATCACCACAACGGCAATCCACCCGCCTGCCATGATTGCCGCTATCAGAGCCTTTGTACCTGCGATAATCGCCTTGATTGCCGCAAGGGTAGCCTTGACCGCCACTTTCACGGCGTGGGCTGTCGCCTTGGCGGTGGCTTTTGCCGCCTGTGCCGCCCGCTGTGCAGCTTTGGCGGAAGCCTTTGCCGCTGCCTTGGTCGCCTTGGCGGTCTGCTCGGTGGTCTTAATCGCCGCCTTAGAGGTCGCCTGTGCCGTCTTTACGCCTTTTTCGGCTGTCTTGACCGTACCCTTGGCGGTGGATTTCACCGTTTTTTCCGCATTTCGGGCGGTGGTCTTGATGGTCTTTTGTCCTTGCTGATGGGTCTTTATCAACTGGCTTTTCCCATTTGCTCCTGCATTGGCAGGAGCATCGGGGGCAGGAGAACGGCTTGCCGTCCCGTGACGGGGCTGTGAGCCGTTCCGTTCTGCAGCAGCCTGTGCTTGTTTCTTCTCGGCGGCTTTCGCCGCCCTTTTCTGCTTGAAGTCTGCCGCCTTATCCTTTGCCTTGATGATGTTCTCCTTGGTGGTCTGGACGGATTTCTGCCCCTGCTTGTTGAATTGGTGTATGCCCTTGTCCTTTACATGGTCTGCGGTATGGGAGATTTTATCCGCTGCATACTCGGTGGCAGAGTTTTCCTCCGCATAATAGCCCTGCTCCGCCTTTTCCTTGGTCTTGGCATAGGCGGCTTTCATACGCTCCGAAGCGACAGCCGCCTTGTCAATGGTCTTAATCGTGCCTTTGACCGCATCTCTGGTCTTTATATCAGCCATAGAAAACCTCCTTTCCCAGAAGATTTGCAGTCAAGTCAGTCTGCCTTTTTCGCCACCACTACAAGCCTGCCGTTCTGGGCGGAGTATTCGCAGGTGGACAGGGTGATGAGCCTGTCGCCGTACTCGGCGGTCACGCCCGTATCATAGAGGGCAAGCTCCTTACATTTCCCCACATAGGCGTTGAACTCGTCCTCGTTCTCCACAGTGACAAAATCATAATAGCGGAAGCCCTCTGAGCTGTACGCCACGGTCTTGAATACGGCGATGATTTCATATTCGTTATGCTGCGTGAGGGTATCAAACTGGACGGTCTTGTGTTCCTCATAGAAGCTCTGGGATTTGTATTCTTCCAACGCTCCGAACATCTTTTGACCTTTGATGTGGTGTCCGTAAATCACAAGGTTGTCGCTTGCGGCGATGTCGCAGTCCTCCTGCACATAGGGCGTACCCAAGTCGCTGTATTCCTTTTCAAAATTGTGCTTCAGATAGAAATTCGGCTCATTGGGGGTCTGCATGACAGGATAGTTGATATTCGTTCCCTCCACCTTAATCCATCCCACCATATCGGGATTTTGCAAAAACAATTCGCCATATTCTGGCAGTATGCTTTCTTCCTCCGTCAGCGGGATTTCGGGGGCTTGGCTTTCGTCCTCCTGTGCCTGCTCCACCTTATCGGCAATCTCCTCAAAGGCTTCCGTCTGCTCATTCTGGTGGGCGTAATGGTCGCAGACATGGAAGCCGCAAAAAGCCGCCGCACCTAAAAGGCAGACGGCGGCAGCGATGCAGATAACAGACTGGTGCTTTTTCAGATATTCTTTCATAGGCTTTTCTTTTCCTTTCTCGTCTAAAATTAACTTGGCTTCATTTCGTTTGGTTTACCTTGCGTGGTCGGTGTGCTGCTTGGGAGCGGGTAACTCCCTGCAATATTCGGGATACCTCACCTTGATGCCCTCCATGAAGTAGGGGGCGAACTCGCAGCAGAATAATTCCTCTGGCGTGGAATACCTCTCATGCCCGTCCTCTGCGTAGCCATTCCAGAGGTTAAAAGCAAGGTGGCAGACCTTGACCGTGCCGCTTGTCTGCCATCCGCTGTGCATACCCTCTGGCACGATGCAGTCCGTCTTGAAATCGAACATGGTATTGATGTTCTTCCTCGTTTCCTCCGCAATCCCCATCACATAGAAGAACGCCCTGTGATAGCAGTCGTTCACCCTGCATTTCATCATGTTCTCCAGAAAGAAATCACGGTGAGCCGTGTTGCGAAACCTTATCTCTGACATAATAATCCTCCTTTCTCAGACCTCCCCGAACTTGGTCGTCATCAGTTTATACAGCTCCGTATTGCGGGGGAACTTGTTGACAAACGGCACGAGGGAGCTGCCTACTTTCAAAAGCCCTTGTCCTGCCCCCACATTGGTGATATAGCTCATCTGCAAGTCGGAGATATTAAGGAGCTTGGCAAGCTCAATCCTATCCGTAGACGCTTGGTTGAGCATGATGATAAACTCGCTGTTGGCAAGCATCGTCCTCGCCGTATGGCTCTGCAAGAGGTCGTCTACATTCTGGGTGATGCCCGTACAGTACGCCCCGTACTTTCTCACACGCTTCCAGAGGGTAAAGAGGAAGTTTGCGGAATACTCATGCTGAAAGAGCAGGTAAATTTCATCAATAAAGATAAAAGTGTTCCTGCCTTTCGCCCTGTTCTGGGTGATGCGATTTAGGATGCTGTCAAGCACCACAAGCATACCGATGGGCTGTAACTGCTTGCCTAAATCCAGAATGTCATAGCAGATAAGGCGGCTCTTGGTATCCACATTCGTATGCTTGGCAAAGGTATTGAGAGAGCCGTCCGTGAAAAGCTCGATGGCAAGGGCGATTTCCTGTGCTTCTGGCTCGTTCTGCTTCAGAAGCTCCTCACGGAAGTCCTGCAAGGTGGGCGGCACTCCCATATAGTTGCCCTGCTGATAGTGGCGGTACACCGAAGCCGTGCAGCGGTCTATGATGGATTTCTGCTTTGCCCCAAGGCTCGCCCCGCCGATGAGCTGCTCGCAGAGGGATAAAATAAACTCTGATTTGAGGATGACGGGGTTTGCCCCATCTCCGTAATCAGAGTTCATATCCATAGCGTTGATGTGGTTGTCGCTTGTAGCTGAAATGTGGATGACCTCGCCCTGCATGGCTTTCACAAGGGGTGAATATTCTCTCTCTGGGTCTATGATAATCACATCGGCGTTGGGGTCGGTGAGGATGATGTTCGTCATTTCCTCCTTTGCCGTGAACGACTTGCCTGCACCAGACACACCGAGGATAAAGGAATTGCCGTTCAAGAGGTGGCGGCGGTTGGCGATTATCATGTTCTTGGAGATAACATTCTGTCCGTAGTAAACGCCGTTCTCATGGTAGATTTCCTGCACACGGAACGGGATAAACACGGCAAGGCTCTCCGTGGTGAGGGTGCGGAAAGCGTCAATCTTCCTCACGCCAAACGGCAGGGCGGTGTTCAGACCGTCCATCTGCTGAAATTTCAGCACGGCGAACTGGCAGAGGTGCTTCCTCGCCGTGGTGAGCAGGGCTTCCGTGTCGTTGTCAAGCTGCTCCTTGTTCTCCGCCGTATGCACCATCGTGAGGACAGCGAACATCATCCTCTGGTCACGGGTCGTCAAATCGTCCAGAAATTCCTTGCTTTCCTTTCGCTGCTGCTCCAAGTCATAGGGGATGACGGCGGAAAAGTTGTTGTTCTGGTTTTGCTTCCTCTGCCAGTTGGTAATGTTGGTTTCCACACCGAGCAGGCGGTTTTCCACCTCCCGCACGGCTTCGTCCGTAGGGACGGGTACAACATCCACGGAGAGCATCATGTTACGGTTAAGCTCACAAAGCTCCGCCACCATGCTGTCCTTGATATAGGCGGCGTACTCTCTGAGGAATATCACACGCCCGTACCTGTCGCCAATCCTGAAATAGTCCTTTTCAAACTCAAAGGTGTCGGGGCAGATGAAGTCCTTGAAGTCGTGACCTTTCCGCATGGTCTGGGAGAGGTCGAAGCGGAACGCCGTTTCCTCGCCCGTGCGGTAGAAGTCGTGGAAGATGCGGAGCTTTTCTTCCGCATCAAGCTCCGTGCATTTTGAGCCAAGCCGTGAGAAATGGGCGATAAGGTCAGCACCCACACGGGCAAAATAATTGCGGGCTTCCTCAATGTTCTTCTTGCACACGGATACGGTCACATACTTATCCTGCACGATGGAATTAGCCCCTGTTGCCTTGTCGAGCAGCATCTTGTTGTACTCCTTGCGGTACTTATCCAGTCCGTCATCCGCCATAGGGATTAAGATGGTCTGCTCAAAATCCGCCTTGTTCAAGCGGCGGTTGTTGATGGTGATTTTCGTGGTCGCCCCGCTGTCGAGGGAGTTGAGCAGCTCCGAGTATTCAAGGAACATGGCTTCCTTGTCCTCACGGCTCGCCACGGCATAGTTGATGTCCTCAAACTTGAATGTCTTTGCGTATTTGTTCCTGCCCACAAGGAAAATGCCGTCCTCCCAGATGGTCTTGATGGGGATGACCGCCTGCACCGATTTCGGCACAACAAATTTCTCCTTGTCTTGCTTGAACAGGTTTTTAAGTGTCTTTAACATGGTCTACCTCCTTACGCTTCTTTGATTTTTGGGAATGCTTTGGCTGCTTCGCCTTTATTTTCGCCGCCGTCTGCTTCTGTTTCTTCTGGACGGCGGGCAAGCCCTTTTCGTGGGCTTCAAGGGTCGGCTTCATGGCTTCGTAGTAAAGGTTATCTGGAGAAAATAAAATCTTCTTTGGCATCAGAAATTCCGATTTTATCCACGCCCAGACGAACTGCTCCGCCGTCATGCCGTTGTACTTGATAAAGCCCATCATGGCAAAGGGGAAAGCCCCCAGAATACACATCCAGCTTAGGGTTTCCGTCCCGAACTGCGGGCGGAGCAGGAAATACAAGCCCACCGCCACGCCGCAGGCAAGGACGGAGAAAATGAACTGCCGCATCGACAGCCCGAAAAACATGCTCTCCGTGTAGTTGCGGATTTCCTTATTTATCTTGACTTCCAATCGTTCTCACCTCCTTACCGCTCCATTGCGTCCTTTCTCTTTGGTGCTTTCTTCTGGGACGGGTAGGGGATAAATTCTTCCTCCCCCTTGATAATGCTGAACTCCGCCCGCAGAAACGGGTGTGTTTCCTGCTTCTGGTACTGGCGGATAAAGTCAACCGCACTTTCCTTTGTGGCGGTGCTGCCCTGCATTGTCCCGTCCTTAAAAATATAAAACCGTTCCATCGCTTCCTCCTTTACAAGCCCATCATTTCTCTAACAACACGGTCTGCCATTTTGACCGCACCCACGAGGACGAGCATATTGAACACAAGCTCCCCGATATAGCTCCACACCATCGACACCGCCGCTGCGTCTGGATTGACCGCAGGGGGCGTTGCCGCAAAGAGGGAGAAGATGATGCAGGCAAGCACGATAATCGCTCCCTCCAGACAAACGGCGGAGTAGCTCTTGATGAAGCTCTTTCCCACGCTCTGGCTCGGTGAGCCTGCAAAGGTGGAAAGCGGCACGGGTGCGATGGCGGTGTAGAGGTAGAGCTTGAAAAACCTGCCGTACACCGACATAATCATGATGAACGACAGCACCGTGATGAACAGCCCGCCGATGAGCGTCACCGCCCATAGGGGGATGCTCTCGAAAAAGCCGCAGTCCTCCACCGCCGTCACGATTTCCGAGGGCAGTACCGTCTGCTGTGCCGAGCCGAAGCCTGCGGCGTTCATAATAGTGGAGATTAGCCCCTGCACGATTTTGAACAGGGCCATCATCAGCTCCAGTCCGTAAGTCACCGCACCTTTGGCAAGGGCAAAGCGGATAAAGAGCTTTAATGCCTGCTCTGGGCGTTTTACCTCCGCAAAGTTGCCTGCGGTACGCATCACGCCCACCACAAAGAAAAGCACGAGCAGGGCAAGCCCGATAGCCTGCACCGCACCGTGGATGTTGACGATTACATTCCAGATAGTGCCGCCCTTGAACTGCTCTGGGGATTGGGTTATGAGCTGCCATATCTCCGACAGCTTCTCGTTCCATGTGTTAAGGGCGTTCTCTAAATTCTGCACAATCCAGTTATCTGACATTTGACCACCTCCGTTCTTAAAATTGGGCGGCGGGGCAAGTTCCGCAAAGCGGATCTGCCCCGCTGCCTTAGTCTTGTGTCAGTCTTTCAATGAGCTGCCTTTTCCCTTAGCCCGTGATGAGGGTCAAAATCTCCTTGGCAAAGGTAATCACAACGCCGCCTGCAAGGGTGAGGAAGCCGTTCGCCCTCTGGGAAGGGTCGTGGGATTTCAGCGACAAGCCCACCTGCACGATGCCGAAGCCGAGCATAATCATACCGACAGCCCTCACCAGACCGAAGATGAAGTCGGAGAGGTTGTTGACAACGGCAATCGGGTCGTTGGCGGCAAAGGCGGTTGTGGTAAAGCAGGTCATACAGAGAATGAGTGCGGCATATACCGCAAGCCCCGTCCTGCTCTTTCTGCCCATAGGCAGCTTGTTGGCTGCTTTCTTCTGGGTGTCCTTCTTGTTGAAAAATCTCATGGTGTAATCCTCCTTAAATTTGATATATTTCTTCTAAGTCCTGTTCGGACAGAAGCTCGTAGGATGTGCTGACAGCCGTAACGCTCGTTGCGTTCTTTGGAATGTCGCTGTCAAACACAAGGGTTGCGACAGCCTGCGTAGGCTCGCCGTGGAGATAGGGCGGCTGTCCTCCGTCAGTTGTCAGCTTCACATTGGGGTGCTTTAGGATGTCGTACTTAAAATCCATGACGGGGCGTTCCCCACGCACAAAAAGAAGTGCGTAGCGGTTGTCGAGCATACGCACTTCATCTGGGGTCAAAAGCTCACGCCCCGAAATCTGGTAGTTGGTGGAATAGTTCCCGCTGCGTCCAGAGCTTTTCCCGTAGGTGTTGGTGTCGATGGTCGCCTTGCCCAGAAGCTCCGACACATACTTGTGGGTGCTTTGCTCGTTGCCGCCCAGATACAGAAATTCATCGCAGTTGCCCACGATGCTTTCCCATTGCTTCTCGAATAATGCTTTGAGCTGTGCCAGATTTTGCAGGATGATACTCACCGAAACGCCCCTTGACCGCATGACGCTCAAAATCTTGTCAAAGTCATCGGGCAGCGAAACATTGGCGAACTCATCCATAATGAAGTGGCAATGCACGGGCAGGCTCCCGCCGTACTTGTGGTCGGCAAGGTAAAAAAGCTGTTGGAATAGCTGCGTGTATAGCACGGACACAAGGAAGTTAAAGCTCGTGTCGTTGTCGGGTATCAAGGCGAACAGGGCGACTTTCTTTTCCCCCAGAGAGGGTAAATCAAGCTCGTCCGTTGCGGTTAGGGATGCAAGGCTCTCCAGATTGAACTTCTCAAGCCTTGCGGCAAGGGTTATCTGGATGCTCTTTAAGGTCTTGGCAGAGCCAGAGTGGTAGTCACGGTAGTATTTGAGGGCGATATGCTCTGGGTTTACCATCTCCAGACGGTCAAACAGCTCGTCCAGAGGGCTTACATAGCTGTCATCGTCCTCCCGTACCTCGCCTGCCCGCAAAAGCTCCATCACCATCGGGAAATTCTGCTCGTCTGGCGGTGCTTCGTATTTCAGATAGAACACCAGAGAAAGAAGCAGCATACTCGCCGCCGTGTCCCAGAATGGGTCTTGGGACTGGCTTCCTTTCGGCGTGGTAGCTTTGAATAAATTAGTCACAAGCCGCTGCACATCGTTGTCGTTCCTAAGATAGACAAAGGGGTTGTAACAATGGCTGCGGTGCATATTGATAAGGTCGAGGACACGCACCTCATAGCCTTTCTTCTCCAACAGACCGCCTACATCCCGCACGATTTCACCTTTGGGGTCTAAAATCACCATCGAGGTGTTGCACTGCATGGCGTTGGGCTTGCAGAAGAAGCGTGTTTTTCCCGCACCAGAGCCGCCGCATACTAAAATATTCAGATTGCGGCGGTGCTTCTTGCCGTTCAGCCCGATGCGGACATTCTGGGTCAGCAGCTTGTTTTCCGATGCGTCCTTATCTCGGTACTTCTTGTTGAGCGTACCTGCGTTGCCCCATTTTGCAGAGCCGTGTTCCTCGCCCTTGCGGTAGTTCCTGCGTGTGGAGAGATAAATCCCGATGCCCATCCCGTAGGCAAGCAGAAAAATAAGGACAGTTTTTAAGCTGTCCTCACACACCGTTATGGAAAACGGGTCATTGATTGCCACGGTCAGACCGTTCATTATCTCCACGATGCCGCCGCTGACATAGGGTGCGGTCAGCAGGGCAAGCCACACAACAGGGATGATGCCGCAGGCGGAAAGGATTACGGCTGTTTTCTGGTCGTCACCGTTCTTCATGGCATCGGCACTTGCAGGGTGCGACTTTCACTTTCTTGCTTTTAGCCGTAGCCACCGTTTCAATCAGCTCGTCCACGGGGTCGGTGGGGCGTTCCTCCCGTATCTGCTGATTGCGGAGCGTGTTCAAGGCATTGAGGACGATGTTCTTGTCGTATCGGTCAAGGGCGATGTGATACCGTTCTTCTCTCATGGGCTTCACCTCCGATTACCGTTCCTGCTCTTTGGACTTGGGCGGCTTGTTCTTCTCCATGCTCTTATACATATCGCTCTGGATTTCCCCAAGCACATCCCGCATCGAGCCAAGCTCGCCCTTGAACACCTGCGTATCCATGCCCTCAAACTCTTTCGGGAGCTTATCGAAGCTGAAGCCTCTGGTATCCACGCCGTAGCGGGAGCTTACCATATACGCCACGCAGTAGGCTTTGAATTCGGACGCATCACGGCTCTCGTTATGCTTGAAGTCAAAGACCGCCGCCGACACTTCCTTTGCCATGCTGACAAAGAGCTGTTCTTCGGAGAGGTCTGTCTTAACAAAAATCATCTGTTGGGAGCTGTCGTAATAGGCGGGGATTTCAAGCTCCGCCATCGGCTGAAAATCAACGGGGCTTGCATCAATCATTGCCGACACAAGCTCACGCATGGTCTTGGCTTCCTGCGGCTGCTGCCTGTCTTTCGCAGAGGTTTCGGAAACATCGAAAACCTCCTTGGCGTTATACCCGACAGCCTTGCTGCCGTCATCACGGGTATATTCCTTACCCGGCTCAAGGATAACGATTTTCTGTGCGTCCTTGTTCACATAGACACGGCTCTGCTTCCAAGCAGATTTTTCTTTGAGCTGTGTCGCTTCGGGCTTCTGTGCCGACACCAAGATGGCATTGTTGACGGAGTAGCGGTCAAACCGCCCCTGCACATCAAGGTACTGTCTGAATGTCCCGCCGTCCGTCATCATCTTTTCGCAGGTCGTGTCAATCAGCCCGTAGGCTTCATTCCGCTGTGCCTGCTTTGCAGCAGCCCATTCCGCTTTGTCAAAGGGACGGTTGCCGCCGCTGAATACATCATAAATGCTCATAGCTGTTTACCTCGTTTCTTTGGATTTGGTTTTCCTTTTCTTCCTCTGGGGCTGCTTATGCTCCGTCTTTCCTGCGGGCGGTTTCTTCACCTTATCGGAAGATTTGTCTTTATCAAGGGTCGGGGACGCATCGGCTTCCTGCTCCTTTCGGCTCTCCTTGATTTTCCGCAGTTCTTCCCTGACGGACGGTTTCTCGTCCTTAGTCATAGTAGCCCCCTCTGCGGACTTCCTTGACTGCTCTGAGGTAGGCTCGGACAGAGGGGATTTTTCCGTCTTTGCCACCGAGGGGTTTGGGGCGTTTTCCTCTTTCTGCATGGGCTTTCCCATGAGGGCGTCAAGCAGCTTGTCTTTCTCCGCCTTTTCCTGTACGCCGATTTCTGGCTCTGGCTGACCGTCCTTTGTATCCCTGCTTTTCTCCGCTTCGGTGAAGATGGATGCGGTATCCACCGATGCAAGGTCAAAGCGTTCCACGATGCGGCTGATTTTCGATGCGTCCTCGGCTCTGGCAATCACATCTACCTCCGCATTAGGGTCTTTGTTCCTGCGGTCTGCAAGGACGCAGTAGAGTACACCGTATTTCTTCGCTTCCTGCGTGAACTTCCGCAGGTCGGCGTTCTTCACCGTAAAGACTTTCAGCTCCTTGCCAGAGCGGAGCATTGAGGTGAGCCGTGCCTTGCCCTTGGTTTTCTTTTCCTCTTTTAAGATGGAATAGAGCAGGATGGCGATGTTCTTCGCACCTGCCCCCGTGATTTTGGCAGCGACTTCAAATCCCTCCAAGCTCATTCGGACGATTTGCTCCGCCGCTTCGCCGCCTGTGTTCATGCTTCATCAGCTCCTTTCCTTTTTCTTTGTTCTCATCTGCCCGTATCGCTTCTAATTTCTCTTTGAGAGTGCCGCTGCGGGCAAGGACACCCTCGCACAATCTGACCTCCTTTCTGGCTGTTTTGAGCCGCCCTGTGATTTCGGAAATTTGAGCTTTGACCGCTTCTTTTTCTTCGCCGCTTAACTTGCGGCTCTGGGAGTAAAGCCCCTTTCGCTGTTCGGTCAGCTCCGTTATCTCCGTTTCCAGAGAGCCTTTATATGACAAGAGCTGCTGTGCCGTGTCGATGTGGTTGCGGCAGAGCAGCCTTGTTTCCTGCGTGATGGCTTCCATCTTCATAAGGTCGTCCTTTAGGAGATAGTGAAGCCGTGCGTAATTCGGTTGTTTCATTTTGGGCAGGATGCCGAGCTTGTAGCAGTAGTGGAGATACAGCCCACGCAAGCCGCCGATTTTCCGTGCGTCTTTGAGAGAGCCACGGACACGGTAGACCTTGACCTGCGGCTGCGGTTTGGAAAAGCTCTGGAATTTGACCGCATAGGAATTTTCCCGTATGCGTTCCGTTATCCTCTCGTTGGTGTAATCGTCACCGAGCTTATAGAGCCGCTTGGGTCTTTGCCATCCTTTCCCGATAATCGTCCAGTATTTGCGGTTGGGGTCAAAGCTCACACGGTAGCCCATCTCCGCCATCTGGCGGTCAAAGTCTTTCAGCGTGTAGGATTTGCTGATTGCTTCGTCCACCGCCTGCCGTGCCACGGTGTCCCTTGTGGGTAAGCCCTGCTTCTCGGCTTGGTAGAGGGCGTAGGGCTTCTTCCTGCCGCCTGGGTGTTCGATGACCGATAGGGAATATTCACGGCATAATTCATCGGAACGCTGACGCAAGAGCCGCAGGTTTTTCTTGTTGTCATGGTAGTGCTTCCCGTCCGCAAAGGAGACAGAGTTGACAACAAAGTGGTTGTGCAGACACTCGGTATTCAAGTGGGTGGCGACAATCACTTGAAATCTATCGCCCCACATTTTCTCCGCTAACTTCACGCCTACCTCGTGTGCCTGCTCTGGCGTAACCTCGCCTGCCTTGAAGCTCTGGAAGCTGTGGTAGCAGACAATCTCGCTCGTGTCGTTCCATTGTTCTTTGGCAATCATCATCTCGTCCCTTGCGGTGGTCGGGTCGCAGTTCACGCCCGTGACGAAAAACTGCTGCTCGGTCTTGTCGCCGTTGGTGGCGTACTTCATCACATCGCCCATCGCCTGCAAGTCCGCTTCGGTGTATTTCGGGTTGGCGGTCTTTTCTGGGTTTTCGGCGTAGTCGATTGGGTGGTCGAGCCTGCCTTTCACATCCCATATCTCGCAGACCGCCATCAGACCGCCGTCCGTTTCGGGAGCAGGTATCTCTTGCGGACATCAATCTGAAACTCGTGCCACTTCCTCGCTTCCTCACGCAGCTGCGGCGTATCCACAAAGCCGAGGGCGTTTGCTTTCGCCGCAAGCTGGTTGATACGGTTGCCGATGGCGGACAGCTCCCGCATGATTTTGTAAAATTCGGGGTCGGGCTTCTCGCAGAGCCGATAGCCTTTCACCATCTCTCTGAGGAACGCTTCTCTGGAGCGTCCAGACTTCCGCACAAGCTCATGGAGCTGCTCGGCTTCGTCATCAGTCAAACGGAAAAGTATCTGTACCTTTCGGTTTCTCACTTTTCTTCACCTCCCTGTCGGAGAGCCTGTTAATCTGCAAACAGCACATCAGCATGACGCCTGCCAGACCGCCGAGGGTCACGCCGATGACAAAGAACAGTAATTCGCTCATTCTTATAGCTCCTTTCTTCTGACCGCTTCCTTGGCGGCATCCTTTTTATGGGGTATTAGGGGGCATCCCCTAACAAGCGAATTTGGTTAGCCAAATTCAGTGCTTGGTAAGACATTACTTAGTCCCCGTCCTCATACATACATTCTCCGCACACGGGGCAGTAGTAGGGACAGCCCGAACATTCCTCATGCTCCAGACACTCGTCCTCAATGTCCGTTTCTTCGCTCTCGTTCTTCAAAGGGTCGGTAATGTCGGCTTCGCCGCAGACAAAATCCGCATCGGAAAAGCTCACAAGGTCGGTGTCAAAAAGCACGGTCTTTAACTTCTCCCTTGCTTCTTCGGGGCTTTCGGCATAGACGGAAATGGTCTTTTCATAGTGGGCGGTAAGGGTCACTTCATACTTTTTCAATCAATCTTTCCTCACTTTCGGTCTTAAATTTCGTGGTGGTTTCTGTACTGCAAAGGGATAAATCTCTCACACAATCAACGGGCATCCCTCCTTTCACGGCTCGGCTTCTGCCTCGCAATCCCCAGATAGGACATTAAAAAATCGTTGACATCCTTGCCGACTGGCGGCGGTGCGTCAACGATTTGATAGTCTTTCTGCAATAATTCTTTTAAGGCGGCGGTACAAAGCCTGCCTGTCCTGTCGTTATCCAAGTGCAGGATAACAGTCTTGATTTGCGGATTTTTTTGCAGGTAGGTGGACAGGGCGATGGGGATTTTGCTCTCCGAGATTTCCTTTTTGGGCTGATACACGCCCGACAGAGAGAGCAGGTTTGCTGCCTTATAATCCTTTCCCTCGCATTTGAGGTAGGTGGCATAGGACAGCAAATCAATGGCGGCTTCAAATAAATGCACCTTATCCGTAGGCTCTCTTGCCAGAAGTCGGAACGAATACCGCTTGTCGCTGCCCGATGCGTCCTGTCTGAAAGAGCTGCCGAGCGTACTCCTGAGAGCCGCATACTTTGGCTTTCCGCTTTCGTCCCTGCCCACAAAGACGGCGTTGTGGTACTGCCTGCTCTCGAAGATAATGCCCTCTGCGATGCAGTCCTGTATAAGCTGATAATCAATGCCACGCCCGAAAAGGTACTCTGTCACCTTATCGCAGTTGGGATTTTTCTCTGGCAGAAGCAGCACTTTCGGCTCGTCCTTTTTCACGGCAGGGGGCGGCGGCTTCCAGTCGCCCATATCCCCCGTGAGGGTCTGCACGGCTTCCACGAAGCCAAGCTCTCTGACTTTCATCAGATAATCGAGGGCGGAATAGCCGCCGAAGCCCCGTGACCACCAGTACCATTTACCGTTGGAAATCTTCAAGCTGTCGTGTTCCCTTGTGCAGTAGACATTGCCTGCCACACGCTTTAGGTTGCTCGGCTCATACCGTTGCAGGTAGGAGAGCAGGTCGATTTGCCGTGCCTGCTCAATCACGGCGGGGTCAAACTGCACATAGCGGTTACTTCCCATTCAAATAAAATCACCTCCAGAAATAAATTTAGCCGAGGGGCTTTCGGTAGAGAAAACCTCTCGGCTATGTAAAAATAATATTGTTTTTTTATTATTGCTCATCAACAAACTTGAATTATTGATTCCATTCGTATTCTGACTGCCACCCATCTGGGATATCGGTAACATTTATTTCTCTTAACAGCATGGCAGCGTCATGAGGGAAAGAGTTTACAATCCATTCATCAACCGAATACCCCTTTAATTCATAAACTCTATTGTCTTTGTCACCATCTACAATTCCGATTTGTTTTCCATGTTCACCATAAGCAGATAAAGCTCCGTATGGAACATAGGTCTTATCGCCCCATATGATGGTTGCGTATCCATCGCCAGTTCCAGAAGTCATATCTTCTAAATCCTGTTTTGAACAGGAACACAACGAAATCACTGTTATTATTACAATCAATACTGATAGCATCTTTTTCATATACATTTTCCTTTCCTTTCACCAATTTTCATCTACAAATAGCAAAGTTACAATTTCATTTCTGAAAAGGTATCTGCCATTCCCGCAACAAAGCTCCATTGCCTTTCCATATATGTCCTTAACTGTAGCGTGTCATTCTTATAATCAACATACACTCTATCCAAATCATCAAAATGGTTTGCAATGGCATTTGCTACATGGTATCCGCTTTCCATACCTGCGGAAATACCTTCTCCCATAGGATTTAGAAATCCTGCAATTTCTCCTGCAAATAAAATCTTTCCAATCCCAAAATCAATATTACATTTTGGGCGTATATGTGGCATCAGCCACTTTTCAGATTTTATCTGTTTTTGAATAATCAAGTTGTGCTGCCTTTGCATATAGGCTGTAAACCTCCCATAATACATTTCTATATTAGAGGGGTCTTTAACCGAAACACCCAATACCAACTGATTGCCTTTCACATTAAACCACGCATCGTATTCCGATAGCTCTGGCTGTAAATACGCATAGAAATAATGAGGGTCTAAATCAATACTTCCATTATTAAATGTTTGAAAAGTGGTGATATAGGGCGGTGTAATCTTTAGAAGTTTTCTTTTTACGCTTCCAATAACTCCTTCGCAATCAATAACATACTTTGCGTTCTCTGTGTATGCTGTTTTGCCTTGTAGAGTTACTGACACACAATCCTCTTTTTCTTCGCAAGAAATCACGGCTGTATTATCTCTTACTTCTGCACCACTTTGTACCGCTTTTGTAGAAAGCCAATGGTCAAAGGAACTTCGCCAAACATTTAATCCATCCTGCTCAAATCTGAATTCTTTTCCCTTATCATCAGTAAAAATCATTCCTCGATTTTGTGTTGGGGTACACATTGTAAAAGATGGCGTATCTTCTCCAAAATAGAGCTTTACCAACTCCATAGTCTTTTTTATCAAAACTCCAGAGCATGATTTATAGCGTGGCAATTCAAATTTTTCAACCAATAATACTTTATATCCTTTCTCGGATAGTGCCTTAGCTGCGGTACACCCTGTCGGTCCCGCACCAATCACTATAACATCATACATTTGCATTTCCTCCAATATATCAAAGCTATCCGCTGTTAATCTTGCCTAAGTGAGAAGATTATAGCATAGATTTATGAAAAATTCTACCACGGCTATGTAAAAGACGGCATCAGCTTCACGCCAACGCCGCCTTTCCCTCGGTCAGTCCGTCATAAAATCCCTGCTTTTTTCAGATACCCTACGCTGTCATAGCAGCCACGGAAATAAACCGCCTGCATCTCCATGTCCGTGAGCTGATTCTTCAGCTCCATCACCTCAATGAGAGCCGCACATTCTTTCTCGGTCAGTTCGCTTTCCGCTTCGCTGTCAAATACGGATAAGACCTTGGGATATTTCTCATAGATGCCCTCAATCTTTTCTTGCAGGGATTTGTATTCCTCGTCCTCTTTCGACAGTCTGGCAACGACAGAGCTTAGATATTCGTTGAAGATATTGCCGTGGACATCTACAAAAGTTTCAAATCTGAACGCATCAGACACCGTTATCACCTCCGACATTTTTTAATCTACACCTATTATACTGCCCAGATTTCAGCAATACAAATGTGCAAATGGGATTTAACGCTCCCTGTCCTGTGTTCTTTTTTCGGGCTGTTCGTTTTCCTGCTCTGGCTCGGTATCCATAACAGAGGTATCTTTCTCGTCCAAGTTCAGCTCAATATTGAGGGCATTCAGCCTGTCGTTCTTTTCTTTCAGCTCATCTTCAAAAGCAAAGGGCTTCTGCACCTCGGTCTTTGCGTTTGCAAGCTGCTCCAAGGTTTCCGCCTTTCGGGTCTTGGCGGCTTCCAGTCTGGCGGGGATTTTTCCAATCTCGTTTTCAATACGGGTCAGATTTCCCAGAGCGTCAGAGCCTAAATCCACCTTGTGCTTTGCCTTTCCGCAGAGGTTAAGCCAGTAATGGGTATTAAAGCTGTCGTAATAAACCTCCATCTTAAAACCTCGGTAGCTGCCGATTTCCACGGGATTTGACAACGGATTTTCCTTGCAGACCGCAAGGAGCATCTCGCCTGCGTCCGCTTTTTCGGTATAGGTCACGCCCTTTAAGGTCATGGGGCAGAACTTATCCTCGCCCTGCGGCTTGTGCTGCTCGGCAAGGGCGGCGTCGCTTTCATAGCTGACGATGCGTTCCTCAAGCTCCTTTATCTCCCTCGGAAAGTGTTTCAGTATCCTGTCCTCAAGGTCGTAATGCTCGGAAAGGTAGCTCTGCTTCAATACTTTCAGCTTCGCCACCTGCATATCCAAGTCCATTTTTTCCTTGAAACGCTCGTCGCCCGTGGCAAGCATTTTTACCTCCGCAAAGGAAAGAGCCACCTCGTCCACATCCTCGGCGGAACGCACGGGGCTTTTGCTCGTCATTATCTGGGAAATAAATTTCTGCTTGCCCTCCACAAGCTGATAGAGGTAGGCATCAAAGGTCTGCTCCGTCACATAGCGGTAAACTTCCACCTCTGGGAACAGGTTTCCTTGGCGTTCAATCCTGCCTTGCCGCTGTTCCAAATCTGAAGGTCGCCAAGGGCAGTCCAAATTGTGGATGGCGATAAGCCTGTCCTGCACATTCGTACCTGCACCCATCTTCGGCGTAGAGCCGAGCAGCACCCTTACTTCGCCGCTTCTGACCTTGCCGAACAACTCTTTTTTCTGTGCATCGGTGGTGGCTTCGTGGATAAAACGCACCTGCTCGGCGGGAATACCACGGGCGGTTAGCTTCTCTCGGATGTCATCGTACACATTGAAAGTGCCGTCATTTTTCGGAGTGGAGAGGTCGCAGAAAACAAG
>ERZ808037.1106-NODE-1106-length-19545-cov-3.632114_pt1 | contig 19545 bp, 19 predicted proteins | sample MGYA00380190_ERZ808037 | MGnify/ENA primary metagenome ERZ808037 (study PRJEB31490, sample SAMN06133399) | mouse gut metagenome | isolation source: J9 | host: mice | place: China: Chengdu | collected 2015-05 ... | reverse complement strand
CAGCTGGAGGCGCTGGCGGGCCAGGTGGACATGGCGGCCATGCCCCAGGGCTTCCAGCGACTGTACCAGTCAATGAATGCCGCCATCGGCCCGGACCTGTCCGAGGAATATTATGAGGTGGGCTATCAGCAGTATTACACCGGCCGCTACGAGGAGGCGGTGGAGACCCTGAGCAAGGCGGTGAAGTACGACGCTGCCAACGCGGACGCGCTCTACCATCTGGGGGAGGCATACCGCTCCAGCGGCGATACGGCAAATGCCATCACCACCTATGACAAGGTGATAGAACTGTTCCCCGACACCGAGAACGCCAGGCTGGCCAAGTACCGCAAAGATAATCTGAACGCCGGTTAAGCGTGCAAGGAAGTACGAAAGAAGAGAACCTGTAGACGATACGGGTTCTTTTTTGTTCGCTTTGTGCAAATGCTTTTATCCGAATGCCTTTACTGGTATGCTTTTATGTGAAGACATTTATACAGGAAAACAATGCGGGAAGGAAGGATGCAGGTTATGGGACAGATTGCTACAGAGGATTTTCAGGTCATAGACAACTGCCTTCTGATTCAGCTGCCGGAGGAGATCGACCACCACGGGGCGGGGTTCATCTGCGAATGCGCGGACAGGTATCTGGTCAGGGAGGACGTGCGGGACGTGGTGTTCGATTTCGGGAGGACGAAGTTCATGGACTCCTCCGGGATAGGCATCATCATGGGGCGCTACCGCAAGATATCCTGCTTCGGCGGCAGGGTCTACGCCGTCCATGTGGACAGGCAGATAGAGAGGATCTTCCGGCTGTCAGGATTGAATAAAATAGTGGAGGTACTGGAATCATGAGGAATGAGATGGAGATCATATTCGATGCCCTTTCGGACAATGAGGGATTCGCCAGGATGGCGGTGGCGGCCTTCATCGCCCATTTGAACCCAACCTTAGAGGAGATGGCGGACATCAAGACCGCGGTCTCGGAAGCTGTGACCAATTCCATCATACACGGCTATGAGAACCTGTACGGATACGGCAGGCCTGGCAGGGAGACGGGCTGTACCCCGGCGGAAGAGGGCGGGGCCCGTCCCGGAGAGATGGCCAACCCCGGCAAAGTGCGTCTGCATTGTATCCTGGAAAACGAAATCCTACATATCGAAGTGATCGACAGCGGAAAAGGGATAGTGGATGTGGAACGGGCCATGGAGCCTTTGTATACCACGAAGCCTGAGCTGGAGCGTTCCGGAATGGGCTTCGCCTTCATGGAAGCCTTCATGGATGACCTGGAGGTGGAGAGTACGCCGGGCAAAGGGACGAAAGTCTGCATGATTAAGAAAATAGGAGTGGGAGGATGGATAGGACATCAGTGCTGATTGCCAGGTCACAGGCGGGAGAAAGCGAGGCAAGAGAGGTACTGATAGAGAGCAATCTGGGACTGGTGCGCCACATCGTGAAGCGCTTTGCGGGCAGGGGATATGACCTGGAGGATCTGTTCCAGATCGGAACCATCGGGCTCATGAAAGCCATTGACAAATTCGACCTGAAGCTGGGGTTGAAATTCTCCACTTACGCGGTGCCCATGATCACAGGGGAGATCAAGCGGTTCCTGCGGGACGACGGGCCGGTGAAGGTGTCCAGGACCATCAAGGAGAACGCGATGAAAATAAAGCTTGCCAGGCAGAGACTACAGGGAACGGTCTCCAGAGAGCCCACCATACAGGAGATTGCCGGGGAAGCCGGTCTGTCCGTGGAGGACGTGGTGCTGGCCATGGAAGCTTCCACGGAGGTGGAGTCCATCTATTCCGCAATCTATCAGGATGACGGCAGCGAAGTCTATCTGGTGGATAAAGTGGTCCGGGGAGGGAACGGCAATCTGGGCAGCAGCGTGGCGGGAGGGTGCTGTGGCGACGATGCGGAAAAGGAGGAACTGTTGAACCATATGCTTCTGCAGCAGCTGCTGGACAGCCTGGAGCCCGGAGACAGAGAGCTGATCTGCATGCGCTACTTCCAGAATAAGACCCAGACGGAAATCGCCGCCCGCCTGGGAGTCAGCCAGGTCCAGGTCAGCCGCCTGGAGAAGCGGATTCTCTTGAAACTCAGGGAAAAGGTGCAGTGAGGAGCGATAACTTAACTTTTTATAAATTTTATGAATTTGTCGAAAATACGCTTTTCTTTCTGAGGAAATTCGATTACTATGGAGAAGTGCAGAGCATAGGATCCGGTAAAGGTCAGCAGAAAATGTGGAAGCGGTTTTGCTTTGTAAGCACAGGGACGAAACTGTAGAAATGAAGCTGTAGTGACAAAACCGTAGCGACATAACCGGATGGGAGGATGCTTTGTCAGGAGATAATGGAAGAAGTGCATTCCAATGGAAGAGATGCATTCCAATGGAAGAAGTGCATTCCAATGGAAAAGGCGCATTTCAAAGGACAGAGATGGCGGATGGCCGGGAAATGGACAGCCGCCAGGGTTGTATGCCGTGAAGAGCGGCATGAAGGGAGATGAAAATGAAAGCGGACAACGAAACAGGGAACGAGACCAGGCCCGCGGGGAGATACATGGGAAAAGCATTGAGGAGGAGAATCCTGGCATTGTTCGTATGCCTTGCGGTGATGGTGGCGGTGATGTTCTTCATCGTCTCGGTCTATTCCTGGATCAGGGGACGGTTCGAGGACAGGGCCGCGGGGGCTTTCGGGTCGGAGGACGGCCAGAGAAGCGTCATCAGCATCGATGCGGACGGAAACGTAGTGGACGCAGACGGAAATGTAATCGGCGTTCTGTCAGATTCGGTGGGAATCGCGCCGGAGGAGGTGGAGCTGCAGGTGGCGAACGCCAGGCAGCAGGCCACGGATGAGGTTCTGAACGGCATCCGGAACAGGCTCAACGAAGGGGACAGCATCCTGGAGACCCTGCGCCCGCTGTATCCCAACGACCTGATTGTATACAGCGGCGGGCAGTATAACGTGGTGCCCATCAATTACAATCTGAAACAGCACCAGCTGGATCAGTCATGCCTGAATGTCCTGGAGACCGGGGAATACCAGTATCTCCAGGAGGGACAGGTGGTTTCCCACAAGGGAATCGACGTGTCGAAGCATCAGGGAGCCATCGACTGGAACCTGGTGGCCCAGGACGGCGTGGAATTCGCCTTCATCCGGGTGGGGTACCGGGGCTACGAGACCGGCAAGCTCATGGAGGACGATACCTTCGAAGCCAATATACAGGGGGCTCTCGCCGCCGGCATCAAGGTAGGCGTGTATTTCTACAGCCAGGCCATCAATGAGGCGGAGGTGAAGGAAGAAGCGGACTTCGTGCTGGAGAAGATAGCGCCCTATACGCTGGAATGTCCGGTGGTGTTCGACGTGGAGAAGGTCTCCGGGTCTGAGGGGAGGATGAACGCCCTGACCCCGGAGGTGCGTACGGCCCTGACGCTGCAGTTCTGCGAAGCTATTGAGAACGCCGGATACAAACCCATGATATACCACAATACGGAGATGGGGGTCATGATGCTGGGCCTGGAGGCGCTGGAAAAATATGACAAATGGTTCGCGGCTTACAGCGATATATTCTATTACCCCTATGACTTCAAAATATGGCAGTATTCTCAGTCGGGGCGTGTACAGGGCATTAATGGGGATGTGGATCTGAACATCAGTTTTGCGCCGTTCTGGGAGGAATGACGGTGCCCAAATTGCTGTGCGAGACATAGGAATTGTTTTGAAATATACTGCATAACGCTGAATACTGTCTATTGTTATCATGCGATTGAACCGGTCGGCGTTATGCAGTCCGGTCTCACGGCAAGAGAAATCGTTAAGCAGTATATCTTGTACGAATATATGGCTGTAAAGGTTGACTTTCAAGGCTTTATCCTAATCCAATTGTATAAGTTATTTTGCGACAGTTCTTTATCGGCATGACAGAAGGTCAATGTCTGACCACTGCCTATATATAGTGTGTCATCATGTATAATGTGTCATTTTGGAATCAGATAGCTGCGTTTGGTATATAAACATTCAGAATAATTTTCAAAATTCCGTATCATAATAATCAGGAAATCTGTAAAAGGAAAGCTGATGATAGGATGCGGAATTTTTTGTTGATATGGATGGGCGGAAGCTATGGGCTGCTGGCAGCGGCAGGAGTGTTCACCGTGCTGGTGGCGGTGGGCCTGGTTCCCAGGTTCGCGGGCAAGACCCATACGGCAAAGCATGTGGTTCTATACGAGGAAATGGTCATCTTCGGCACGCTGACGGGATGCGTGCTCAGCGTCTTCTCCCGGTACTGCCAGTTCGGAGCCTGGTGGCAACAACGTCTGCCGGAGCATACGGCTCTGCTGCAGGGAATCGGCGTGTTCTGGCAGGCGGTGTTCGGCCTGTTCGCAGGGATGTTCATCGGCTGCCTGGCCCTGGCCATCGCGGAGATGCTGGACAGCATTCCCATTCTGGCCAGGCGGATTTCTTTCCGGCACGGCCTGGGGCTGGCCATCGTCAGCATGGCCATCGGGAAGATATGCGGCTCGCTGCTCTACTTCTGGGCCGAGCTGCACCGGACTGCGTGAGGGACTGAGGATGCTTTTTGTTGTCTGTTGTACCTGGAGGGATAGTGTCCCAGGTTGATCAGCGGTTATATGTTGGCTGGTTTGTTCTACAGCAGAGCTGTGGGGATTCAGCCTTCTTCAGGTCGGTCAGCCCAATTTGACTATGGATGATATAGGCAAGTAAGGCAGCCCAACATTGTGACCCGACGTACGAGCGGAGGAATCCGGGGGGACATTGCGGCAAATTTCATCGCTTGTGAGCATAAGGGATTGGTGGAGCAAACCGGCTTGCCTGGAGACTTCCAGGAGTATGGAAAAGAGGTTTTGCATGACGAATGTGACGGTTTATCTGAAATGTGACAGGAATGTGGAGGTGCAGTCGGAGGATGTGTTCCTCTCGGACTTAGGGGAGCTGCGATGTCAGGACAATGTGATGGCGGCAAAACTGAAGAGCCTGAAAGTGCACCACTTCGGACAAAACACCCCCCAGCGCTGTGTCATCAGCACTCTGGAAATGGTGGCGCAGATGGAAGGGACCTGTCCCAATATCAGTGTCCAGATTGTGGGAGAGCCGGACGTGCTGGTAGAGCGGGTCAGCGTGGACAGATACAAAGGGCCGAAGCAATGGTGGAAGGCGGCGCTGGTGTGCCTGGTTAGCTTTTTCGGCACCGCCTTCACCATCATGGCGTACCACAATGACGTAGGCATAAACGAATTCTTTGTGGAGATATACCGGATGCTGATGAACAAAGAGCCCCAGGGGCTGAACACGCTGGAGGTCTCCTATTCCATAGGCCTTGCGGCTGGAATCATCCTGTTCTTCAACCATGTGGGCGGCAGACGGATCACGAAAGACCCCACGCCCATCGAGGTGGCCATGCGCAACTATGAAGAGGACGTGGACAAGGCCCTGATTGCCACAGCTGGGAGAGAAGGGAAAACGGAGCAGGGCAGCTCCGGGAAGGTATAAAATTTTGCTGTCTGCGCATACTTATACGGACGATCGCTAACACTTGCCAAGTCTCCCGGCTCACGAACGAAAGATTATGGGGACATTGTGGCAAAATTCATCGCTCGTGAGTGTAAGAGCAGGGAGCCGGAAATCTGTCCGTATGGGAGAGGAAGATTTCCGTGGGAATGTTTCTGCGGGAATAGCTTAGGAACTGCCGGAAAATAACCTACGCATTTTGTTCAGAGTAAACCAGATAAAGTCTGTAAATTTTGCAACAGGCTTGCGTAGGTTATTTGGAGGCAATTCCTTATGCTGCGAAGGGCGATATGTCGGAAAGCAGAGCGACGGGAGACGGCGTTGACTTGAGGAAAAGCGAGGAAAAAGGGAAAAGCATGGAAGAGAAAGAGACAAACATAGAGAAGGAAGAGCAGAAAAAACAGAAAGAGCAGCAGAAGGAATACGAGCAGTATGTGAAGGCCGTGACGCCCACCCACAACCTGTGGATCCAGATGCTACATGCGTTCATCACCGGCGGCATCATCTGCTGCATCGGCCAGTTCATCCTGAACTACGCGGGGAGCCTTGGCCTGGACAAGCAGACAGCGGGTTCCTGGTGTTCGCTGATACTGGTGCTTCTGTCTGTAGTGCTCACGGGTTTTGGCATTTTCCCCAAAATAGCGAAATGGGGCGGCGCGGGAGCCCTGGTGCCCATCACCGGCTTCGCCAACAGCGTGGCGGCACCGGCCATTGAGTACAAGGCGGAGGGACAGGTCTTCGGGATCGGGTGCAAGATCTTCACCATTGCCGGGCCGGTGATTCTGTACGGGATTTTCACCAGCTGGGTGCTGGGGGTGATTTACTGGATTGGGAAGATGTTGGGGATTGTTTAAGACGAGATAGAGACAAGGATAAATGGAGCGGCGGTGCAGATATATATCTGGCCGCTCTTTTTTAAATACAGATATGGTCAGGGGATAAGAGGGCAGAGTAACAAAAGCGCGTATTCCAGAGTAAAACTGAAAACAATAAAGAGCGTGTTCCAGAAAAAAACATAATCTGTGCACTGCGCATTACAGGAGAATAAAGCCAGATAATACTTGCGTATTCCAGAAAGAAATGTTATTATGATAAAAAGGATACATTGATCGGTATAGGCTTGAAGCGCACAAGGGAGTGGAACATGATTTTCAGAAGAAAGATATATAAGAAATTAGGGGCTTGGAAAGAAGACGCAAAAGGCTCCAAAGCACTTTTTATCGAAGGGGCCAGGCGGATTGGAAAGTCTACAATCGTAGAAACGTTCGCTGGGAATGAATATAAAAGCTACATTATGATTGACTTTAACGATGCCAGCGAAGCCGTGAAAGACGCTTTCCTGAATTATCTGCAGGATCTGGACACCTTTTTTATGATATTGTCAACAGAATACAGGACTACATTATATCCGAGAGAGTCTGTGCTGATTTTTGATGAAATACAGCATTTTCCAAAGGCCAGGCAGTCCATTAAAAGGCTGGTGAAGGATGGACGGTTCGACTATATCGAGACAGGTTCTCTGGTATCCATACGGGAAAACGTACAGGATATTACGATTCCCTCAGAAGAGCGGAAGATAAAGATGTACCCCATGGATTTCGAAGAATTCTGCTGGGCGATGGGAGAGGAAAGCATGTCGCAGTATATCAGGAAATGCTTTGAGGAAGGAAAACCCCTTACAGAGCAGCTTCACCGCAAGGCCATGCTTTTGTACAGGCAATATCTCGTGGTGGGAGGGATGCCTCAGAGCATTGTTGCCTATCTGGGGAATGGGAGAAGCTTTCAGAAAGCAGATGGGGAAAAGCGGGACATTTTGGCTCTGTACCGGGATGACATCATGAAGATTGAAGCAAAATATCAGTCCAGGGTGCTCAGTATTTTTGACCAGATTCCGGCATTTCTGTCCCAGCATGAGAAGCGGGTGATTCTGTCGGATATTGAGGTGGGGGCATCTTTCACCAAATTCAACGATACCTTTTTCTGGCTGGATAATTCCATGATAGCGAATGAATGCTTTAATTGTACAGACCCGAATGTGGGGCTGGCATTGAATGAGGACAGAACCTATCTGAAATGTTATATGGGCGATACCGGGCTCCTGGTAAGCCATGCCTTTACGGAGTCTGAGATTGAGACAGAGGATTTGTACCGTCAGCTGATATTGGGGCGCCTGTCTGTCAATGAGGGAATGATATTTGAAAATGCTGTCATGCAGGCATTGGTGTGTAATGGATATACGCCTTTCTTCTATACGCATTATAACACGGAGAAACATCGGAATGACATCGAGATTGATTTCCTGATTTCCAACAAGAGCAAGACAAGATATAAAATATATCCCATTGAGGTAAAGTCTACGGAGAAATACAGCATCGCTTCCCTGAGAAAGTTCATGGAAAAGTTCAGAGAGCGGATAGGACAGGCCTATGTGATTGATACCAAAAATTACCGCAGAAAGGACGATGTGGTGTATCTGCCTGCTTATATGGCCATGTGCTTATAAGAGGTGAAAGCAAAGGAAGTCCAATCCGGACAGGACAAGGGAAGATAACGTAAGTTTCGTTGGAGGACAGGTTGTGTATGCCGGGGAAGGCACCTGTGAAGAGGGGACAGGAGGGAGCTATGTTGGAAAATCAGGGCAGGGTCAGCGTATTTAAGCGATTATTCATTCTGTTTGGAATCAGCATGGTGGTTATTTATGTCAGCACAATCGCGATTTTTCTAAAGTACGCACAGGAACAGCGAGAACGGGAAATTGACAGGCTGCAAAGCGGGATTCTCCATAACGTGTCTTTACTGGAACAGCAGCTGGAGATTGTCTACAGCCTGGAACAGACGCTGGTTGTGGATGACCGGGTGATGTCGCTGGCAAGTTCGGGGGGCAGCGACAACTACCAACGCTCCCAGCTGATCCTCGCTTTGATGGGGCATCTGCGAAGTTTGAAATCCATGAACAACATCATAGAGGATATCAGCCTTAATTTCCCCGGACAGAGTCTGGAAGTAGATGCCGAAGGAAATTACCGCAGAAAGGAATACGAAGCGCTGGCGAGAGCAAAGGGGACGACGGCAAGCGTGCTTCTTTCGGAGGACGGCCAGGTTTATATGGAACTGTTGTATCCGCTGACCTATTCCATCGAGGAGGATTATGTGCCGGACTACGGGGTGCGCATCACGCTGGCAGGCTCCTATCTGGAGGAATTTCTGGAACTGTTCGGGGAAGGGGAAGAAACGGGCGCTTTCCTGGTTTTGGATGGAAGTGGGGAAATGCTGCTTCCTACAGCAAAGGTGAATGGGGAAAGCCTGTATGAGGGATGGAAGTCGGCACGGGAAAAGGATAAAAGCGCAGAAAATTTTCAGGGAAAGGCGCGGTGCGACGGGAGAAATTACCTTTTTGTGTCGAGGAAGCTGCCGCAATATGGAATGACCGTTGTGGCATATGGCAGCACGATGGCGCTTGACCGGACGGCATTTTTGGCGCTGCTTTCCCTGGGTATTCTTCTTCTGGTTATCAGTATTTTGTTCTTAGGAATCCTTTCCCAGACAAATTCGGCAGTGAACAGGCCGCTCCAGGAGGTGGTTGCGGCTTTCGGCCAGGTGCAGGAAGGAAATCTGGACATTCGTATTTACCATAAGCCGCAGGATGAATTCGGCTACATCTATTCCTCTTTTAACCGGATGGTGGAGCGGATTTCACAGCTCATTGAAAATGTGAAGGAACAGGGGCGGCTTTTGCAGAACGCGGAGCTGATTCAATTGCAGTCCCAGATCAATCCGCACTTTCTGTATAACAGTTTTTACCTGATCCGCATTATGGCAAAAAACGAGTCTTACGAGCAGATTGCGCAGTTTGTCACTTCCCTGGCAAGATATTATCGCTTTATCAATAAGGAAGCGGAGCAGAATATCCCGCTGGAACGGGAAGCAGAGCACATGGGAAACTATATTGATATCCAGCAGATGCGGTTTGGGGATAAGATTACGGTGGAGGAAGAGCAGCTTTTGCCGGAGATATCCGGTTTTAAAGTGCCGAAGCTGATCCTGCAACCCATCGTGGAAAATGCATATAATTACGGAATGAAGGACATTCTGGAAAACGGGAAAATATACATCCGCTACCGGTTGGAGGGAAAGTGGCTTTTCGTTGACATTGAGGATAACGGAAATGGTATTGACGAAAAGAAGCTGGAACAGATGCGGGCATGCATCCGGGATTATCAGGGACGCGCTGCGGGGCATGCTCTTTCCAACATCGATCGTCGGCTGAAGCTCGCCTATGGGGAGGGATGCGGAGTTTTGCTGGAAAAAAGTGAGCTCGGCGGGCTTAGGGTGAGCCTGAAACTGGATACGGCGGTGGAACTTTAGAGACCAACAAAAAGTCAACAGGTCAATTTTTGACTTCCAAAATCAAGAATGTCTCATTGCTGTAATAAAAAGCATGCCTTATACTTCCTTTGTTGATAAAAATAACTCTGGCAGACAGAGAAAAATGAAGGAGGGCACAACATGAAAAAGAAACTTGCGCTTTTGCTGACAGCTGCGATGCTGGCAGGGACGCTGGCAGGCTGCGGTTCCGATTCGGGCAGCGCTTCCGAATCCGGTAAGTCCGGACAGAATGCGGAAAGCCCGGCGGAGAGCATCGCCGCAGCGGACGAAGAGGTGGATCCGAGGTTTAAGTATGACGAGCCTGTTACACTGACGTCTTATTTCGAAATCTCCCCAGCAATCATAAGCGATTTTGACCAGGAAACGGCGGTGAACAGCCTCTACTATCAGAGAATGAAGGAAGAGACGAATATCTCTATCGACTGGAAATGGTTTGCAGCGCGGACGGACGATGACTCCGTGCAGAAAAAGAATGTTGCTATTGCATCTGGCGACATTCCGGATTTTATGATCGTAAACAGCGGCCAGCTCGCTTTACTTGCAAAGAGCGACCTCATCAACCGGGATATCGGTGAAATCTTTAAAGAATATGCATCGGATGAACTGATGGCGTGGACGACAGGAGAAGGTAACGCCGCTATAGAGTCCGCGTCGGACAAGGGGCAAATGATAGCAATTCCGTTGGTGGATTCTTCCATTGATGGAGCGCCGATACTGTGGATCAGACGGGACTGGATCAATAAGCTGGGGTTGGAAATGCCTAAGACTATGGAAGAATTGTATGACGTCATGATCGCCTTCCGTGACCAGGATCCGGACGGAAACGGACAGAACGATACCATCGGTATGGTGATTAATAACGATTTCCTTGCTGTTAACTTTGGCGATGCAATGGGCCTGTTCAACGGCTTTGGCGCATATCCGAGGGCATGGATTGAGGATGGAAACGGCGGCCTGCAGTATGGCGCGGTGACAGCGGAGAATAAGGAAGCCCTGGACTATCTGGCAAAGATGTATCAGGAAGGACTTATAGAGCAGGATTTTGCTTCCAATGACGCAACAAAGGCTTCTGAAGTTGCGATTTCCGGAAAGGCTGGTATCCAGTATGGCTTGATGTGGAACGCAATCTGGCCGTTAAACGGGACGGTACAGAATGACCCGGAGGCGGACTGGGTGGCGATTCCGATTCCCTCCGCGACTGGTGAAGCGGCAAAACCCCAGATTCTCCTGAGAGTCAATGACTATGTGGTTGTGAACAAGAACTGCGAGCATCCGGAAGCGGTTGTGAGGATGCTGAATTTTTGGGTGGACAAAACTGGGTATTCCGAGGATGAGTATAACGATTATTTGATAGAGTCTTCCGAGGGAACGATGGACTTTCCGCTTCACTGGGTTATGTTAAGAACCATGTCCCCTTTGGTAAATCTTACCAATCATCAGAAGGTTGTAGAAGCGATGGAAAGTGGAGACAGTTCTTCGTTAAGTGCGGAACAGCTGAAATACTGGAATGATATTCAGAATTATCTGGCCGGTGATATTGAGAGTGGATATGGAACGATGAAGACTTTCTCAAATGACATGTCTTCCTTTGATACCATACAATACTACTACGACAATGACCTGTTTTTGTTTAGCGCCTTTACCACTGCGCCCACTCAGACGATGGGACAGAAGATGTCCACGGTAAACGATAAAATCATGGAGTATTATACCAAGGTCATCATGGGATTAGAGAGCACGGATTCCTATGACAGCTTCGTCTCGGAATTGAATTCGCTCGGGCTGGATCAGATTACGGAAGAAGTGAATGAGTGGTACGCCAATAGATAGTCTTTTCAGGGAGAAGCCCAAAGGCTTCTCCCTTTCTGAAACAGATAAGAAACGGTATATAGTTCAATGATATATAAAGTAATGAACCAGAGAAAGGAGTTTCTTCATGGATCAAAAAAAGAGTATCGGCACAATATTTAAAAGAGAATGGCCGCTGCATCTGATGCTGCTTCCAGCCATTATCCTGCTGCTCATCTTCGCCTATCTTCCCATGGTGGGTATCATCATTGCCTTCCAGGATTTCGTGCCGTCGGGAGGCTTAAAGGGCTTTTTCACCTCCGAATGGGTGGCACTTGACAATTTTAAATACGTGTTCGGTTTAAAGGATTTTCGGCAGGTGCTCATTAATACGCTTGTCATCGCTATCATGAAGATTATTGCAGGCATCGTTGTCCCGCTGATTCTTGCCTTGCTATTGAATGAGGTAAAAAACCGTCATTTCAAAAAGGTGACACAGACGCTGATTTACATTCCGTATTTCCTTTCCTGGGTCGTGCTTGGCGGTATTCTGGTGGACATCCTTTCGCCTACCGATGGGATTGTGAACACATTTCTCGGGCTTCTTGGACACGAACCAGTGTATTTCCTTGGAAACCCGAATACTATACGGGGAACATTGGTGGTTTCTGACGTGTGGAAGGGTTGCGGTTATAACATGGTCATTTTCCTCGCGGCGCTGACGGCAATTGACCAGAATCAGTATGAAGCGGCAAAGGTGGATGGTGCGGGCTATTTCAAACAGATGGTCTATATTACCCTTCCGGGTATCCTCCCGCAGATTGTTCTGTTGACCGTGTTGAGCCTCGGCAATATTTTAAACGCCGGTTTTGATCAGGTGTTTAATCTTTACAGCCCCATCGTATATGAAAAGGCCGACATCATCGACACCTTTGTATACCGGATTGGTATGCTGAAACTGCAGTACAGCGTTTCCACGGCAATCGGACTGTTCAAATCAGCGATTTCCTTCGTCTTAATCGCGACATCCTTCACCCTTGCAAAGAAATTTGCAAACTATCAGATTTTTTAGGAGGCGGCCATGAAGATAAAATCCTCTCCATCCAGAAAGTTTTTTGAAGTCATCAATTATATTTTCCTGATATTAGTGATGTGTGTTTCCCTGTTCCCGCTGGTACATATCTTTGCGCTTTCCTTAAGCTCGAATTCGGCGGCGCAGGCGGGCTGGGTCACGATTTTTCCGGTGGATTTTACGCTGGATTCCTACAAATATATTTTGTCAAAAATAGACTTTTTTCGTTCCTTTGGAGTAGCCGTGATTCGGGTCGCGCTGGGGACTCCCATCAGCGTCGGACTTACGATTTTGAGCGCGTATGCGATGGCTCAGCCGGACGAGCGTTTTCACGCCAGAAAATATTATGTATGGGTGTTTGTCATTACCATGATATTTTCCGGAGGTCTTATCCCACAGTTCATTGTAGTAAAAAGTGTGGGAATCTACAATACTATTTGGGCGCTCATCCTTCCGGGCGCGGTGCAGACCTTTAACATCATCCTGATGCTGAATTTCTTCCGGGGGCTGCCCTATGCGCTGACGGAATCGGCGCTGATCGATGGAGCGAACCATTTTCAGATCATGGCAAAGATTGTCGTTCCGATTTCCAAGCCATCCATGGCGACGGTCGGCCTGTTTACCATGGTAGGCCACTGGAATTCGTGGTTTGACGGCATGATTTATTTAAGCGACACAGCAAAGTATCCACTGCAGACTTATCTGAGAAATGTTCTTCAATCAGTGGACGTGGCAAATCTGGATTTGAGGACTGCGAATGCCATGAACATGGTTTCTCAGAAAACCGTAACAGCTGCGCAGATTTTTGTCGCAATCATCCCAATCCTGCTGGTGTATCCGTTTTTGCAGAAGTATTTCATCTCCGGTATAACGTTGGGAAGTGTGAAGGAGTGAGGGCAGGTTTCGCTTATGTACAGTGTATTGATCGTAGACGATGAAAAACTGATCCGGGAGGATCTGTTCGGGCTTTTATCCTTGCAGGAACAGTGGGAGCTGGATATTGCCTGTGCGGCTTCGGCGGTGGAGGCGCAGACCATTTTCGAAGAGCGGAAAATCGACATTGTCATCACGGACATTAACATGCCAAAGATGTCAGGGCTGGAGCTTTACGATGTCATCCGGGAGCAGTGGCCATATTGCAAGATGATTTTCCTGACGGGTTATGCGGATTTCGATTATGTATACAAGGTTCATAAGCATGCGAGGTACGTGCTGAAGGCTGAAGAGGATGAAAAGCTTCTGGAAGCCCTGCAGGAATCCATGGAGGAGCTGGGAAGCGATTTATTATTGGAGCAGCTTTCTGATTCCGTAAAAGAGACAAACAGCAGGGCCATCCTGCATCAGCGCAGATTTCTGTTTGCAGAGCTGTTTGACGGCCATCGGGAACTTTCCCAGTTGACGCCAGAACTGGCAGAAAAACTGGAAATTTCCCTGGATCCGCAGCAGAAGCTGTATTACGTGATATTCCGCCATGACGCGATAAAACAGGACGACTATTGGGAACAGCAAAAGGTTGTACAGGTGTATTACCAGCTCGTCTATAAGTATTTTCTGGATTTCATGCACGGTACATTTTTTGAGTACAGCCGAAATTATGCGGTGGCCCTCCTGCAGCCGAATAAGCTTTGTAACGAGAAAACTGTGGTGAAAATGCTTGCCGGGTCTGGTGAACTTTTTTTAAAAGCCTTAAAAAAGAACCTTGGGATGGATAATGCTGTGCTCATCGGAGAAGACGCGGTGTTTCTGGAACAGCTTGTGCAGGAGTTCGGAGGCATCTGCAGCCGGATGGCGTGGCTGGCCTCTGACGAGCTTTCCGTGGAAAAACTGCACCAGGAGGCTGTAGAAAAGGAGAGTCTGACGGAGGTGAAAAAGCAGGAGCTCCTACAGATGGTGGTAAAGCTGGAATATTATCTGGAGGGGATGGAGGAGGAGAATATCCTTTCCGTTCTTTCGAAGCTTCAAAACGAGCTGCAGGGCATCAAAAGCATGCACGACCTGTTTGCCCTGGAGGTGTACTGCGGCATCAGCTATAAGCTCATCGGCTGGATAAAGCGGCTTGGAATCAGCGAAGAACTGGCTTTTCGCGTTGGGACGATGAATCTGTACAATGTGTCGCTGCATGCCAACTGGCACGATGCCTTCGGCTATCTTCGCCATGTGGCGGAGGAGATTTTTCAAATTAAGAACCAGAACGTGGAGAAACAGAACGAGGATGTGGTAAATCAGGTGAAGCGCTATATTGCAGAGCATATTTCGGGGGACACTTCGCTGTATGCGCTGGCACAGCAGGTGCATTTCAGCCAGGAATATCTGCTTCGCACGTTTAAAAAGAAGGAAGGGATCACGATTCTTCAATATATCAACGATTTAAAGCTTGGGATGGCAAAGCAGCTTTTATCCGGCTCGGAGCTTCCGGTAAAGGAAATCGCAGAACAGCTTGGCTTTGCGAGCCAGGGCTATTTCGGGCGGTTTTTCCGAAGCAAGACGGGATTGTCGCCGAATGCGTGGCGGGATGGGGAGAAACGGCGGCATCGACCGGATAACCTATTGGAAAAAGATATATCAGCTCCCTATACTGATTGACGAATGCGGATATGAAGTACCAAAACCAGGTGGATGAGAATTAACCCATCCAATTTTTGGATTGAAAGGATAGCTTTTTTCTGCTATACTTTTGAGCGGAGGAAAGCAAATAGATATTTGACATGTTAAAACCTGTCTAAATGGAGGGGTTTTTAGTGCCAAAGATGTGACAGGGATGTGGTGATAAAGTGCAGCAAGTTGAATTTCAGGTCAGTGCTAAGACGGCAAGGCTGATAGGGCGGGAAAATATAGCGGATGTGGACGGGGCCCTGATTGAATTGATCAAAAACGCCTATGACGCGGATGCAACCTGTGTTTATGTGGACTTCTTCATGCCCTTTCCTGACGTCCCTGACAGGGCGGCTATAGGAGCTTTTTCGGAGTATCTGTCAGAAAATGAATTATTGTTTGTACAGAATTGCTACGAAGAAGAAAAGAGTGAATGGAGAAAGAAAAGAAATCTGTCCGATGAAGATCAGGAGAGGCTGCGGAAGATATTGTTTTCCCATAACAGTATCATAGTGGCGGACAATGGCTCCGGGATGAGCTTAGATATTGTGAAAGATGCATGGATGTATATCGGAACCAGCAATAAAGAGAACAACAGCATATCTGAGAAAGGCCGTATCAAGACAGGGGCGAAAGGAATCGGCAGGTTCGCTCTGGATAAACTGTCTATACAATCCCTTATGTACACAAAAGACAGAGAAGCTTTGGAAGTGCTGAGCTGGGATATGGACTGGAACCAGTTTGAAAAGGCGGAGCTGATTGGCGATGTGAAAGCAGATTTGGGCTTCCGCAGTATACGATACAGTGAAATTGTAGAGAGGGTATTGGGGGAAGAGAATCCCATTTTAACGGAACATGACTGGTCGACAGGGACTATGATTGTATTGGCGCCAATCAGGGAAGCCTGGAGTCCGAGGCTTTTTAAGAAAGTAAATGCCAATTTAAAAAGCATCAATCCCATTGGGAGCGCAGACAGATTCGAAGTAATTGTGAGGAATCACTTTTTTCCGGAATATGATTACAGGACGGAAGAGGTATCCATAGATGAGGAGGATTATGATTACAGGATAAGGGCGGAATATGACGGACAGGAATGCCTGAATATCCGGTTGCTCCGGAATGAGGTCAATCTTTCGAAAAGGCAGATTACTGTGGAAAAATATGGGATTGTGGAGAAAAGGTCTGTGGAGGAATTCTGGGCCAGGGATAAATTCCAGAAAAAGGGATACCGGAAGGAAGACTATGGAAAGGAGATATGTTTTGTCAGAAATGTTCAGGACATTCTCCCTGCGGACGGGCTGGAAAAAATCCAGAAGGTGGGCCCCGTTACCGCAGAGATGTACTTTCTGAGGAATGCCAACAATGAACATGAGATCATGAAAAAGGTGGCAGTAAGAAAACGCAAGAATCTATTGAGCCAGTTTTCCGGTGTGAAGCTGTACCGGGATAATTTTAAAGTCCGCCCCTATGGGGACGAGGGAGCGATGTACGACTGGAAAGCCGATGGGCTGCACCTTTTCATGGAAAATAATGGGCCGATGCTTGCGGAAAAATACCGGGATAATCCGGATAAGATATTTGAACTGGGAGAGACTTCTAAGGGAGGAAAAGGAACCGGCCTGGGCCTTTGGGTGGTGAAGGAAACAGTGGAACGAAACGATGGCACAATTTCGGTGATGGAGAAGCAGGAAGGATTCGGGCTGGAAATCGTATGGAAGAGAAGGAGGCAGTAATGTATCGAATCGGTATCATAGATGACGCAAAAAGCGAACGTGCTGATATACAGGTATCTGTTCTGGATAATGTAGGCTGGGATGCGGAAATCGAGTTTAAGGAATATGAGCTGGAAGCCAGAACGCATGAAGACATTATGAGGGAGATACGCCGGGATGTGGAGGAAGGAAATATACATGCATTGATTGTCGATTTCAAACTGGATACCACAGCCGATGTGATAAAGGGATGGGAAATCATCGAATTCATGCATGAAGAAACACCGGAATTTCCTGTTGTGATTATGACCAATGCACCGGATGAGAGCAAGGAATCTCAATATACGGATGCGGATAAGGTATATGCCAAAAAGGTATTTTTGAAACCGGAACTTGATGCCACAAAAGAGCTTGTGAAAAACATTATGCTGAATATGGAAAAATATGTTTCCCATAGAAAAGAGCTGGAAACAAGACTGGAAACAGAGTTGAAAAAGCTGGATAGGGACGGAGCGAATGAAGATATACTGGAAGAGGTCATCAAAATAGAAAATGAACTGAGCAGATATAAGCAAATCTATCAGACAAGGGTGGATAGGGCCTTGGATATGTCTGACTTAAAAGATGCCTTTGAGGAATTGGAAAAATATTAGAAATAAAGGGATTTTCATGGAAGATGCTGTTACTGTAATATGTCGGAGGAACTGGTGACGATTCCCTATCATGTGGAACACTTCGTACCTGAGAAGGTCTTTAAAGGAATCAGGGATGAGCTGAGGACAGACTACAATAATCTGATGTGGTCATGTCCGAAATGCAATCTGTCAAAAGGGGACAAGTATACGAGGTGATATAAGGGATGATTCTAAAATCGAAAATGAATTGTTCTATAATCCCGTAGAAACAGATTTTAACCGCATATTTTATCGGAATGAACTGGGCGGCATCGACTCGGATGACCGAAAGGGGCGAGAAATGATAAATCTGCTGAAACTATATCGCCCGGTACATAATCTCGCCTGACTGCTTGAACGGTTGGAAAAATTGTGCAATCAGCTGGAGGAACGCCAGAAAGTAGAAAAAGATTTGGAGAAACGACAATTACTGGAATCCGCAGCAGGTAAAGTAGCCAGGAAGTGTGTGGAAATAGAGAAGCTTTTCCGTGCGGTTTACAGAGGGACAAAAGTGTTTCAAGAGGGTCAGAAGGATATGGCTGTATGAAAAAGAAATTTCCTCAGATTGATATGTATCAAACCGGCCAGAATATCAGGCGCATTATGCAAATGAAAGGAATGGCTGTCAAGGATGTTCAGGAGTATCTGGGACTGGCGGCCCCTCAGAGCATTTATCATTGGTTTGCCGGAAGGAGCCTTCCGACTGTGGACAATCTGTACGCTTTGAGCGGATTGTTCTGCGTTCCCATGGATGCGCTGGTACGCGGGAGCAGAGAGGATGAGGCTTGTCTTTGTCATCATTCGAACGACCATCGGCTCATGATGTACTATAAGAAATATCTGGAGCTTAAGATGGCGGGATGATGGGAAAGACGGTTGTCTATAGTAGAATCAAAGGCAGATTCTATTATCAAAATTCTATAATGGAATCAAAGGATTATACCACAGCTTCAATGACAAATAACAGATCCTTCCTTAAAATAGTCTTAAGCCAGACTATTTTAAAGGAGGATTTTTGATGCCATGACAAGAGGAAAGATTATGTTCATAGACGAGGCAGGCCGGTATTATCAAACGCTCGAATTCAATGGGGACATGTATCCGGAAGGACATGGGGGAACAATCATTGAAAAGTATGAAGACGGAGGGATCCGGTCTTATAGTGATTATGAAAGATTTTGCGTAGGCTTTGACAGAAGGTATTTTGGATATGCGGATTCCGTTGACGATCTCTTATCGGTCTCCCTATTGGAAGACTACAGCGTAGATTATACAAATAACTGGACGGATTATCTGTATGTGATAAACAATTCGGGCAGAAATGTAAATGCATTGACAGAAGAGGGGCCCATAGTGATTCCTGCTGCAGAAATGGCAGTATTCTGCTTTCAGAAACTGAATCAATTGGTACAGATCAAGAAAGAGGAGACAAGGGTCTTTCCTAAGAAAAAATTTGTGGAGACCATTTCCCGGCTTCGGGAGATGCATGATTTAAAGGATGATATCGACAGGCTGATTCATGCAAAGAGCGACTTAATGGATAGCGGATTTCGGAATGAAGCAGGGATACTGATCTGTCATGAGGATTCGGTCATAGAGCTGCTGGAATTCATCATGAACGACCAGGCGAAGAGCATTGAGCATTTCGTTCATTCACTTGACTATGGAGGGGCATGCGAAGACGGAATGGGTACGGATTCCTATGTGAATGGCATAGACTGCAGGTCTGTGGAATCGCTATATGACAGTTTACTAAAAGATATGAAGTAAAATATTCATGGCGGAGAAGCATCGCATAAAAACGGCTGCAG
>ERZ808037.1105-NODE-1105-length-19561-cov-4.128926_pt1 | contig 19561 bp, 11 predicted proteins | sample MGYA00380190_ERZ808037 | MGnify/ENA primary metagenome ERZ808037 (study PRJEB31490, sample SAMN06133399) | mouse gut metagenome | isolation source: J9 | host: mice | place: China: Chengdu | collected 2015-05 ... | reverse complement strand
GATATGGTCTCTGACAAGGCACATCGCCCATAAGACTGCCTCCGCCAAAAGATACCGGCAAAGACACAGATGTTATTTATTAAATTTTCGCATGCCTCCTTTCCTTGCGGATTTATCAGAGACATCTTGTAGTTAGATTATAGCCATAATCTGACAGGAATTGCAAGCATTTTCTAAAATTATTAAAATTTTTTAAACACTTATCGCGCACTATTGACTAAAACCGACCTCTGGGATTAAGATACACTTAACTTAAGTAAGCTCTATTATTCTAAAACAGAAGGAAGAGATTAACGACATGAAAATAGAAAAAGTGAATGAGCAGCAAATCCGCTGCACCCTCACAAGAGAAGATTTACTGAACAGAGAATTAAAAATCAGTGAACTTGCCTACGGCACCGAAAAGGCAAAGAGCCTTTTCCGCGATCTGATGCAGCAGGCGGCATACGAATGCGGTTTTGAAGCAGAGGATATTCCTCTTATGATCGAAGCGATTCCTTTAAACGCCGAATGCATCGTGCTCATCGTCACCAAGGTGGAAGACCCCGAAGAGCTGGATACCCGTTTCGCCAAGTTTGCCCCCTCCGTCCATGATGATGATTATGAGATGGAAGAAACCGAGGATAACGAGGCACTGATGGAAGCCTTTGCCGACAGTGCGGACGAGGTTCTCAATCTCCTGCGCCGGATGAACGGTACGGAAGAGTCCACCCCTTCCCCGAAAACCGCATCCAAAAGACACGCACAGCCCGCCCTTCCCAGCCATGAGAAAGCGGCAAGCCGTCTCTTTTCCTTCCGCTCCCTGCGCGAGGTGAGCAGACTGGCACGCGTAATCGGCACCTGCCGGGGAACCAATACCTTATATAAGGATGAAACCGGCGGCAATTATCTTTTGCTGGACGCTCCCGAGGAATCAGATGCCACGGATTTTAACCGCATCTGCAGCTTAATCTAAGAGTACGGCAGACCCGAAAAAACAGTGAACTCCGCGAAAGCTTATCTGGAGGAGCATTTCGAACCGCTGATTAAGGACAGCGCGGTGGAGACATTGGCGAGGATTTAAAATCAACCCCGTATCCCACGCAAAGGGATATGGGGTTATTTGGTCTTCGGAATAAATTCCAGCCTTAAAAACGTATTCATTCCTTCCGCCAAGCGCTTTAATACCTGCAAGGTTGGATTTCCATTACCGTTCTCTATCTTAGAAATATCCGCCTGATCGATTCCTGTCCGCATTGCCAGCTGCTTTTGCGTCATCTTCCGCTCTTTCCTCGCATCAATCAATGCCTGAATCGTATTATATTCAGGTTCTAACTCCTGCCATTCTCTTTGAAATTCCTCATCTTTCATATATTCATCAAGTAATTCATCCAAATCATCGCGCATACTTATTCACCTGCCCTTTCCAAATAATCTTTCCGGTACTTTTTTGCTAAATCCAATTCTCTTCTTGGTGTCTTACTCTCTTTCTTAACAAATCCGTTTGTTAAAATAATTTTACTTCCTTCCATAAAGAAATACAGCACCCTGACAATATTATTTCCTTGTATAACTCGCAATTCCAATATACCGTTACCTAAATTCTTTGTATATGGTTCCCTTAAATTCATTCCATTTCTTTTAAGCAGGTCTATTGAACGCAAAACTTTAGCCCGCATCTTCACATCCAATGAGTCAAGAAACAATTTTACCGGTTTCTCCCCGCCTTTCTTCGTATACAGAATAATAACAAATTCTTTCATCCCTTATATATCTTCTCCTTTATGCTATGGGATAATTCCCATATTGTCAAACAAAATCTTTTCTAAAACTTTAAATATCATACATTCTCTGAAAATTAACTGCATGAAAATGCCTGAATCATATAGATAACAAGAAAAAATCTGTGTAATAAATTTTATATCATAATTATTGTCGTAATACAAGATGAACCACATAAAAATCCCACCCTGCCAACCGGTTTCCCGGAAGCAGAGTGGGATTTATTTTTTCCGTAAATCAGCAGCCAGATTTATACCGCCGCAATCTTCGCCATCAAATCCTCCGCGTCAATGCCATGCACCATAGCCGCTTCCTCCAGCGTTTCACCCTGCGCGGAAGGGCAGCCAAGACAATGCATCCCAATCTCCATAAGCACAGGCGCAATATCGGGATTGATTCTGAGCGCTTCTCCTATCGTTGTGTTCTTCGTAATATCTGCCATTTTATATACCTCCATTCTCCATTCTGTGATAGCTTCCGATAAATTATACATCCATTTTTTGTACCAGATACGATTATAAAAGAAAGCGTCGATATCGTCAAGCAGACTTTCCGAAATCTGCGATTTATCGCACAGCATCCCCCCTCCTACTATCTGCATTTCATGAAATGACACATGCCATCATACTTATCCTATTATTCCATAACACCCGCTCTCCCGCCCGTCTGACGCGCATCTTTCATTATCGCTCTGCCGTTTTATATCATTCGTTATATTTCGATTTACCGTCAAATTTCGGAGCATCGTAAATTCAAACAATAACACTTGAATTTTCCGCATTAGCAACAAATTAGTGACAAAATTCCTGTTTCCGGAACCGTTCCCATCCCGCTGTCCGCGCGGGCTTGTACGATTTTATAAAAATTTAATTAGTTACAAATTAGCGACAAATCGGGTGGATTGACCTGAATTACGTCTCTTTGCATTCGAAAATCCGCCTGCTTTTTGCGCGCAAAACTCCGCAAACCCGCATGAATACTGGTAATTTTAAAATTAAGAAAATCTTAAGAATTTCGCGCGGCAAGATGTGGAGGAGACAGAAAATCCCGCAAATTCGGGCGATTCTGACACCACCACAGACGAGCCGACAGAAGATGATGGAGACAACACGGGGGACGATTTAGGTGATAACGAAACACCTGATATTGAAAACCCCGACGAGAATCAGGATGAGGAACAGCCCGATGAGGAAGTAACCAATCCTGACGAGACAGAGATTCCGGAGGAAACAGATGTTCCCGACAAGAGCGGGACACCCGACGACGAGGAAGCCAACGACAAGACTGTCTTAAACGACAGCACTATTAACGCGCTGATTCCCTCGGACCTGACGATTACGGCGGTAGAACCCGATACGTCTGAAAACGCAGCGGCAGGAGCAACCAAAACCCTTGCTTCCGCTGTCATTACTTATACGAATGGCTGTGTTAGGGACGGCAAGATGCGTAAAGACGCTGACATCACCTTTAAGCTGGACCCGATTGCGGGCAAAAAGCTGGGTGACGTTCAGTTTAAGACCAAGGGCACCGGGGATAATGCGGTAGAGTCAGCAGCAAAGGCAGTAACTCAGGATGGCGATACCTACAAAATCGAGAAGTCCGATCTGATGCATGAAGTGACCGCGGCTGACGGCACAAAAACAAAGGTAAATGATGTGAGTGTTACCATCATTGTAAATACCACCGATGTGAAATATACCCTGAAAGCTGCTGGTGACAGTTCCAGCGATCATAAGCTATATCTTATGAAAACGGAAAACAATGAAACCACGGCTGATACCACAAAGGAAATCACCGCGGCAGGTCTGGCTGACAAAATTTCCTATGCCGAAAAGACGGAGGATATTTCCTTTACGGTTAAGGCAAACGACAGCGTAACCAGCAAAATCAGAAAAGTATCCGTTGCGGCCGGGGACAATGAGGAAAAGGTTCTCACTTCCACGGGCAAAACGGCTGCTGCAGATGGCGCAAATCCGATTTACACCTTCAAGCCTTCCGATCTGGATGGTGTGGCACAGAATGATAATCAGGATATCGTTATTAAGGTAGAAGCCAGCAATGCTGCAACTATCTCTATTGCCACGAAGAGCGATCCTGCAAGCGCAGTAACATTTGGCGCAGTTGAGAATGCGGCAGAACTTTATACAGGGGCAAACGCTTTTGTAACGGCTGGCGGCGACAGTGCGGCAGCTTCTGCGGCAGAAGGGCAGAAAGTAATCTTTACGGCGGCTATAGCAGATACCACTAAATATGCGGCTCTTACGGCGGATGACGTGACAGCAACCTTCACACCGACTGGCGGGGAAGCGGAGTCTATCGACGTTACGGCGGTCAATGCCCAGACGATTAATGAAAAAGCTGTTCCGGCGCATTATGTCATTGACCTCGCTGATGTGACCGGAAATGGCGCTCTTGCAATTACGGCAACAACCACGCTGGATGACACCAAGGACGCTGTAAAGACGGCTGATTTCACATCCGTTTCCGAGAACAGCATTGTAATCAATAAATCCGGCGCTACAGAAAACCTGGCTGGAAAGAGCGAAAAGACAGACGCTGCTACTTATGCTTTCAGCGCGGCAGGGAAACCCGGCTACGAGATTTATCAGGTGGAAGCCGTATATAACAAGGTATACAAGGGTCAGGGCGAGGGTGGCGCTGACTTAGAGACGATATCCGGCTATAAGGAGAACCTGTTTGTAGCGGAAGATACGCTCCTCAAGGATGGCGAGTTTGTGGCACAGACGGGTAATCTGAACAGCCTTACCCTGAAGTTTACAGGGCAAGATGCTGATGGCACTGCGGCGGATCAGGGACACGCAGGCAAAACATGGACGGCAAAGAGCGTAAAAGTTAATGTATACGCGAAGATGACTGCGTTTACAGATGATAAGACCGTTAGGTTTACGTCTACATCCGAGAACCCGTACTTCTATGAAGTGACCACAGGCGACACGGTCGTTGCGGACGAGAATGACGACGATGTATATACTGTAAAATCCGGCGCAGACTTCTTTACCTTTACGGTAGAAGCAGTGACTAAGCCTCTTGTTACGGCAAAGAATGGCTCGGAAAGCATCATAGGCGAGCCTGAGAAGACCGAAAGTGGTTACAAATATCAGATTGCAGCCAGTGCGCTGGAAGATTCGCAGACAATCGATATCACTCGTGATGCTTTTGATATCGAAGTCAGCTATAATAAAGCGAATGTGAGTGCAGAGGTGTTTGCTGCCGGAAAGCAGGAGGCAGAGACCCCTGATCCGGATAGCAGTGACGATGCAAAAGACGCTTACATTGGTGTGGCAGACACCTCTTACAAATTTATCATCTCAGCAGAAAATGATACCACTAAGATTTCCAAGGTGTCCTACAAAGTAGGTGACGCCGAGGAACAGACAGTGACAGCCAAAGGCGGCAACTATGTATTCAGTACGGACGTGACCGGCAACGTAGTAGTGACGGTCGAGACAGCGGACGAGTATGATCTGGTCGTAAAAGAAAACGACGAAGTTGTAACGCCCGACAAGAATAAGGTTTACAATGTAGGTCATGCTTCCACGGTTACGGCACAGCTTCTTAAAGGTGAAGAAGCGAAGTCTTTGTTCAACGCTGACGTGAAGGACGGCAATGCCGTTGCCGCTACGATTGCGCGCATCACAGGCGACGTCGTTACGCTGGAGTTTGATTCCACAGAGTACAATAAGGTACTGACTGTAGAATTGACCTTAAATGACAAAGAGAGAACGAAGCAGTCCTTCAAGGTAAAGACTACCGCGGCGGCGGCTGAGGTAAGCCTTGCAGGGGTAAAGAACGGTAAAGTTGATATTCCTGTAGATACACAGGCGAAGTATAAACTTACGGTTAAGACCAAGAATGCAAGCACGGATGGTCTCAAGGCAAAGGTAGTGCCTGCGGATGATGCCAAGAAAGCGGACGCAGCAGCTATCGAAGCGGCAAAGGCTGCTGTCGATGCTAAAATTGAAGACGGCAATCTTGTGATCACGGCGAAGCCTGCCAAGACAGGCGCGGCTGATGCGGCGAAGGTTATTATTGTAGATGAGAGCAATCTGACGGCAGAGCAGAAAGCAGCTCTCACCGTAGACAATGCGCTGAAAGGCAGCGTTGTGACGGTAACCACCAAGGACGCTACGATCGTAGGCAAGAATCCTACCGTAAAGCTGGTGGCAGCGACCGACAAGACGATCAAGGTACAGCTTGGCGTTCCGAAGGAAGTCGTAGATCCGATTGTAGGTAAGATTTATTATAAGGTAGAGCTTACGGTTCCCCAGAACCCGACCTTCCCGGAGGGCGTAACCGATGCCCAGAAAGCGGCGATTACCGCGGCGCTGACAAAAGCGGCTACGGACTGGAATACCGAAGCCAACGGGAACCTGTATCAGTCAAAAGCGACTCTTGATAGCAAGGGCGGTCTCTTAGAGATTCCGGTCATGAAATTTGAGAATGCTGCGGCTGGTTTAGATAAGGGTGCGCTGTTGAGCGGTTTCTCCGTAAAGGCGACCTTACTGCAGACCACTACGGCAGATGGGCTTCCCAGCGCGGCAGCAACCACCATCGAGGGCGGCAATGCGACGCTTGAGAACCTTGCGACCAAGAACCCTTACTATGAGGTAAAGCTTGGTCTTAAGAAAGGCACCACCAACCTGATTACCGGTCAGAATAAGGACGTAGTGGTTGCGACTCCTAACTTTAATAAGCTGACCTCTTACAGCACCGTTAAGGTAGAGTTTGTAAACACTTCCACTGGAGAGGTAATAGGCACAGTAAACGGCAACGAGAATCAGTACTACGGTTTAACGGCAGAATATAACGATTTGAGCAATGCCGTGGTTGTAAATGCTGCGGGTGCTTCCTACTACAATAATGCAAATGATTATTACAAAAATCTGGGCGTTAAGGTAACGGCATATGCGGAGGATTCTGCATACGGCGCAGTAGCGACCCAAAAACTGACGGTAGTGAACGGCATCGAGTATATCGGTCCTACCGCACCGCTTGAGATTTATAAAGCGGACAAAAAGGCGGCAACCTTTACCGTTGCGACAGATTTAAACGACGTCAGCGAAAACAAGAAATATGCGCCGAAGACGAAGAAGCTGGACTACAAGATTGTATCGGCATCGTATGACCCTGAAACCGACTCTGAAGAAGAGATGTATGATGGTCTGCCAGCGGCAATCAAAACGAATGTAACCGTGAAAAACGGTAAAGTAACCATCAATAAAAACTACATCCCGGCTCCCAAGGCTGAACAGAATCAGTTTAAGGTTCTGGTAACTGCGATGGATTACGCAAACAGCGATGTCAAGGAGTGTACAGACATTGTCACCATCACGGACGAAGGCTTAACGCTTGGAACGATTGCCGTGTTTGAGGAGCTTGGCGGGTCATGGAAGCTTGTAGCTGTCAATGACGGCTCTATTGAAGCGACACAGAAAGCTGGAGAGTATCAGGTAGCGATACTTAAGCCCGGCGTAAAGACCACGAAAAAGTTTTATGATCTGGACGAAGGGTCTGAGGATATTATTGATCCTGACCTTGTGACCTTCAAATCCAGCAACGCTAAGAGTGTGGCTGTTGATCCGGAAAGCGGCGAATTAACGATATTAAAAGCTGCTAAAAATGTGAGCATCACGGTAACACCGAAGGATGGCAGCAAGCCGGCAAAAAATACAAACGTACTGAAACTGAAAAATGTCGGTCAGGTTTCCTCCGCATCGCCGCTCCTTAGAATTTCCAGATACGATACTTCCGCTTTAGGAAGCTCGAGTATGCTGCATGAAGGCGGCGCGACGACGATCCCTTACCACGGCAACAGCACCAACAATTACTTTAAGCTGGATGTTGTCAAGGCGGTTCCGAGAGACGGTGGAACAGACTATGAGTCTTTCTATCTTGCAAACTACAGCATCAGCTATAAGGGCGCAAAGCAGGTTAAGAAGACCGTAGGTTACTACGGCGACAGCATTATCATCGTGGCAAACGCCGCGGACGCAGTGATCACCTTGAAGGATAAGGCAAACAGGAATGCGGCTGCCGTTGTTTACACACTGCATAACAATGACTTTGTGGCGGATAAGAACGCGAAAGCGCCTAAGATCACCACAAAGACAAAGATGACCCAGAATACTTGGGCAAACTTAGTAGAGTACACGGTAAAGGGTGGCAAGAACGACGACTTTACAGATAAGTATGTGATGTTGTCTATCGACCAGACCAAGAAGAATCCGACCGATATTGCAAGTGTATTCACAAAGACGGGCAACAGCTATCTCGACAAGCCCCTTCCGATTCTGTTGGGCGAAAACTTTAACCTGTATGTAAATACATGGTGCAAGTCCGGAAACTACAATCTGGTAGCTACAGTCGGTTCTTTGGAGAACGGCGTATTTAAGCCGGAATACAAGGACGCAAAGGTAGCGGTTAAGATTGCGAAGGAAAAAGCAGCTTCTTTGAGCGCAACAGGCAACTACACGCTGTCCATGAAGAACCAGAGCGGTGCTTACATTAAGTATAAGTCCGGCAATGATTGGGCGGAGTATACCGGAACCGATTGGGATGATGATTGGAACGAAAATGGCATCAATACTAGGAATTACGCAAAGAATGCCATCATCAACGGGCAGGAGAATCACTTTAGAGATTACTTCGAGGCGAAATATGACAACAACAATCGCATGTATATTACCTTGAAGAATGAGCTGCCACTTACTGCGCCTGATAATAATCCGACGGCGCCCGCACTTGACAAGATTACAGATGATGCGAACAAGAACGATCGCATCGGTTATATCAGCATCAATAACGGTGTCAAGTTTATTGATGTAAAGCTGACTATTACGCTTAAGGATTACACGAAGGATAAGACCAAGTATAAGGTAACGGCAACTCCTGTACTGGATGGACCGAAGGCAGTAACGGCTCTCACGATTCTGGAAGGCAAGACGCCGGTAGATGTGAGCGCTATAATGGCTGTATCTACAGCAAACTTTGCACCGGTCTATGACAGATACGGTAACTGTTACTTAGAAGCAGCAAATCTTCCGGCAGGAAGTCATAAGGTAGATTTGTATATTGTTCCTTGGAATGCGCCGAAGGCTTACAGGGATGCGATTGCGGCTGCCAGCGGGGATGCGGCGAAACGCGAGGCATACGAGAAGTACGGCATTAAGACCAGCATTACTGTGAAGGCGGCAGACAAGACTACGGCTAAGGGCAAAGTTGCTCTGGTAAACAAGGGCAGCAACAAGTGGACGGTAGCGGATACCGATTACAATGCACCTACAAGCTGGTCGAAGTATACACCTTTCAGCTTTAAGAGCAAACTGAGTGTGGCGGAGACCACCGACATTACCATCAAGGCAACCGTAAACAGCAAAGATGTAGACTATGTCACCTTTGATCTGGCAGACAAGAAGTATATGTCTTATGAAAATATTTCACTGGAGGGCGGCGGAAGCCAGAAATGCATCGTACTGCCGACAAGCTATCCGATGACAATTAAGCTCGACAAGGCGAAACTTGCAGCGGCAATTGCAGCGGATGCGGCAAATGCAGACATTGCAGAACGCAATAAGCTGAACTGGGGCAAGACCCTCAATGTAAAGGCGACCTTCAGCTATGGCACGAACGGTCCGAAGGAAGATGAACTGACCTTCCAGATTAAGCTGCCCGGCAATGCAGGCGCAGCGGATGCGGCAGTCACCGAAGCGTTGACGGCGGCAGAGAAGAAGCTGCAGTCTGATATCGAGACCAAGACAAAACAGCTTGTGGACCGGAACAGCTATTATACGGATGAAGATGGCAATTTGAACCAGATTGTAATCTCTAGGATTAATGAGGCTGTTGAGTCCTATATCAGAAATGAGGTTAACAAAGCCATTCAGGGTGCGGCTGTTAACGTGGATATTACAAACGACGGTACGACAGTCGAATCGGAAGGAGCAGACCCCACATACAGTATTGCGACCTGGTGGAATGTTAAGGTAACAGCGGTAGGTGCGGCGCAAGGTGCAGAGCCGCTGTATGACCACAAGTTTGTGATTCCCGACAGTGCGAATGCTAATGGTGTTATAAGTGCTATTAATAATTTGAATCTGGGAAGCGCTGATGGCAGTGACACGACCATCAAGGATGCAGAGAACGAAGTACTTCTCAAAGTGACGGCAGACACCACCGCAGCAGAATTTGCAGCGGCAGTCAGAGCGAAACTGGGCGTGACGGCTACAAGGAATATCTCCATTACGGCAAGCATTGTCGGCGAGACTAAGAAGCCCAGCGTCACAGAGGATGGTGAAATTACCTTTAAGCTGACAGTCAGAGACTTGTACGGGGCGTCAAACAGTTCGCAATCAACGGGTGAAATCAAATATGTTCTGAAGAAGTTAGACAACTTGGCGGCATGTAAGGATAAAGTCACTGACGGACTGACAGCAGCAGTATTGTCAACCATCGTCAAGGATGCATGGAAGAACACGCACACAACGGAGGATGCTCTTAAGGCTGAGGTGAAGACGAAGGTTTTGGCGAAGGCGAATGAGCTGATCAACAACAACCCGGCGATTACCGTGGACGGTTTTGCGAAAGACGCAGACGGTACAACAGACCTTTTCTCGTTGACAAAACCGGCAGATGCTGCAACAGCAGGAAGCATTTCCTTCACATTGCATCTGAAGGATACCGAAACAGCGGAGACCGAAGCGAACGCGGCGGACTTCAAACTGGAAGTCAGTGCGACTACCGTGCAGGCTAGTGAAGAGTTCCAGTCTCCCGCAGAGCTTCTCAACGCAGCAAAGGCGATTACTGAAATCGACTATGTGGCAGATCAGGCTGCAGCGATTACGGCAATCAAGGCAAAGGTTGTAGCGCTGAGCAAGAATCCGGGGTATAACACGGCTGATATCGTGGTAGAAGCTACTGCTAATACGGCAGAAACCGGACAGCAGAGTAACGGTACTGTATTTACACTTCCGGGTGAGAATAATGGCTCCATCACCAAGGTTGTTATCAAAACAGGAACAGGGGATGGTTTGTCTGCTACGGTAGATAGCATTACCATCAAGAAGCAGACGACACCGGCTCCCGCGCCAGAAGGCTGAAAAGCTGTGGCAATTTTAGATGTAATGTTCTAAGAAATACGTGAAAGCAGGGGTTGTCGCACTAAATGAATTAGTGTGCGACCCCTGCTTTTTGCATAAGAGCGAGAGCGGTTGTGTGGGTTGAACGGTACGATAGGGGGAAAAATTATGGTGGTAAGTGAGAATGATAGAGAGAATATTGAAGATGAAATGTGGGATAGGCTTAAAACATGTATCCAACAATTGCAGGAAATGGAAGCTGTGCTCATAGGAGACGAAAGAACGATGCACTGTCACACAAGGGCAAAAGAAAAAATCAGCGAAGCCATGGCTCTGGTTGATGCTTTTGAGGATTCTCTGATGGGCACAGAGGAAAAAAATCAGGTAAACGAAGCTTTGGAAAGTGCGGAGCAATATCTGGAAACACTCAGGGAACTTATTTCGGTACTGTCAGAAGTAATCCAGAAAGAAAAAGAGACTGGGGAAAGACTTGAAGAAGCGCTTGAAAAGAAAGAGGACGAGAGTGAGGATGAATGGACACATATTCTCCACTTATCGGATGTACACTTTGGAATATATATGAAAACCGGAAATGATGAACAGGAGAAACGGGAATTCTTTGACGTCATAGAGGAACAACTGTTTCCTTTTCTAAAACATTATACAGAAAACAATCATCCGATTGATATCGTTGCGATTACGGGAGATATTTCCTATAGCAACAGAGAAGCAGGTTACAGCGATTTTAAAGACTGGCTGGAAAAACTGTGCGGCATTCTTAATGTTGATATAAAGAACCATGTGGTCATGTGTCCGGGAAATCATGACAAAGACTGTAAGGGTAAAAAACGGGTTAAAGACGGGCTTATACCAGAAGGATGTGGCGAGGACAAAATCAGTGAACTGTTGACGATTGATGAAATCAGGAATAGACAGGACCAGTTTCGTTTTTATAACGATATTTGCAAGAAATTGAATATAGAACCGTTGAAAAATTTTGATACCTACACATCTAAGCGCACCGTGCCATATGTTATGGGAATAAAAGAAATAGAAGGTATTTGTTTCATTGTGTTGAATAGCGCATGGAATTCGTTCCCGCGTGATGATGAAAACAGCTCCGACCATGGACAGCTCCTTCTGGGGCGCAGACCGATAAAATTTCTGCTTAAAGACGCAAAGATTCCGGAAGAGAAATTGAAGGTTATGCTGTTTCACCATCCGCTCGCATGGCTTCATGAAGCGGAAATCCGTACCTATGGAAAAGACCAGGAGAAACCAACAGCAGCTCTGGTCAGACAAAATGCAGACATTATATTAAATGGGCACGTCCACGGCGGCATAGAACCGCCGGATATTTTGGCAAACAAAACGGTAGTATTTGGCAGCGGTACATTATACACAAAAGATAGTCATCTCAACCAGTTCGAAATTATATCGATTAACAGGACTAGACATTACTGTCAGCAAACGGTGGTATGCTATAACAGTCAGGAGCTGCAGGGGCACCTTTCCGGCTGGGAACTCACAGAAACAAAATATCCGCCGAAAATTTATTACGGGATAAGCAGGGATATGCGGGATTTGCTTACAAAATACAGCCTTGGCGAGATAACAATGGCAGAAGCTCAGCAGGAAGCCGCTGAACGTTCAGCGGAAGTCGGTCTGAAAATGATTCGGGAATTGCTTGAAAGAAGCCGGTTTCGCCCAATTAAAATAATGCAGGAAGATGTGAAAGAAGATATCCGTTTGCGGGAGACAGCATCTGATACCCTGGAGGAGTCCTTAGATAAGACAAAAAAATAGTAAAAGAAAACGGGAGAGGTGAGAATCGCCAGTGAGCAGTGTATTTGAAAGAATCACAGCAGGACAAAATACAAGATATATCGAGAACGCATCCAATTTCGAGCGCTATTTCAGCCGATATGACATGCAAAACAAGAAATACGAAGCACCGATGCGCTATGACAAAAAAAACCCTTATGAGAATATGTGGCGGGGCGGGGTACCGCTTTCATGGAATACAGAGCAGGACTATGTCTACACGGACCACGCGGACAGCCATACGCTGATTATCGGACCGACGGCATCCGGGAAAAGCCGTCTGTGCATCATGCCAACAGTGCGAATGCTCGGAACGGCGGGTGAGTCCATGGTCATCTCCGACCCAAAAGCAGAAATCTATCACAGGACGGCTGGTTTTCTGAAACAGAAGAACTATACTGTCAGAGTTTTGAATCTGAGGGAGCCGGCACACGGCAATTTCTGGAATCCCCTCGCCATCCCCTATCGCTTCTACCTGCAGGGCGATATTGACAGAGCATATGAATTTATCAATGATACCGCTATAAATCTCACCGGGATGGGCATGTCGGAGAAAGATCCGTTCTGGGACAATAGCGCCGGTACGCTGTTTGCCGGTCTGACCATGCTACTGTTTAAATACTGCAGGGACTTCCGGCAGTCGGAAAACGTGGTACACATCGGGAGTGTCCTGCAGCTGCGGAATATCCTCTGTTCCGGAGACAGCCAAAGGATTCGGAAAAATCCGCTGTGGAGCTACGCGAAAGCGGATTTATATATCGCTTCAGCATTGATTGGCACGCTGGAGACGGCAAATGATACGCGCGCCGGAATTTTGAGCGTCTTTGACCAAAAGATGCGTATATTTTCCACACAACCGGGATTGCTCAACATGCTGTCGCGTCATGAGCCGATGTATGATGACGTGGACGAAAAGCCGACGGCGCTTTTCCTTGTCATGCCGGACGAAAAGACGACCTACCATGGGCTTGCGTCCCTGTTTATCAAACAAAGCTATGAATACCTGATTTACAAGGCGCAGAACTACAGCGAAAATCAGGATGTCAGGCTGAAAACCCGATTGAATTATGTGCTGGACGAGTTTTCCTCTCTGCCAACCGTAAAGGATTTTCCTGCCATGATTACTGCAGCGCGCAGCAGAAATATCCGCTTTCACATCGTTATACAGAGCAAGCACCAGCTGACATTAAAATACGGCGACGATACGGACACCATACTTGCCAACTGTACAAACTGGATTTTCCTCACTGGCAGGGAACTGAAATTCCTGCAGGAGATATCTGCGCTGTGCGGGGAAAAGATGAGCAACGGTTGCCGGGTTCCCGTGATTTCCGCAGCGGATTTACAGAGATTTAATAAGGAGCGCGGGGAGGCACTAATCCTAAGCGGGCGCTTTAAGCCTTATCTAACCAAACTACCGAATATTGGAGCATATGACAATAATCAGTGGAAACCTGAACCGGATTATGTACATGAATCTGTAATGATTGAAATGCCGAACATAGATATGCAGGAGTTGGCAGCATGGATGCTCAAGGAAAATGCGAGGGTTTTCGCGGAAGGCTCCATACCGCCCTATTCGCTCTTTGACGACAGGCAAATGGAGCGCCAGCCATCCAGAACCAGCGGAAGAAGCGAGGGATTACTGCCGGGAATAGATTTGGACCGTTTGATAGAGGACATCGATGAAAAAATAAAAGAACTGGAGAAGGAAGAATCGGAGCAAAAAGCGGCGGAGCAGGAGGAAACGAAACAAGAGGCTGCGGAGCAGGAAGAAACAGAACAACCGCCAGTGGACAAAGATGTCCCCAAAGAGCAAGATGAGCAAAAAGGATTGGAAGACCATTTGAGAAAAATAGCAAAAGAAGTAAGACGCCGTGAGGTTACGCAGCTATATTCCCAATTAAAGTAGGAATCATTATGGCTAAGGAGGATACAAAATGAATTACGAAACAGTTATGAATAATATCAAGACAAGCCATACCGTTACCATTACACATATAAACGAGGTTGTCAACGGGCTTCTGGAAGCTTATGAGGAGGATGAGGAGCAGAGCTGGGAACAGCTTAATGAACTGATGAGTATTTTAAGCTCGGCGGATATCCGAACTTATAACGGCAGTTCCGACCATTATCACAATCTTGCGGTTTCGTTTGCACGCGCAAATCAGTACGGTTTCGCGTGCGATGTACTGAAGCTTGGGCTGAGATTTTATGAGGAATCGCAGGATCTGCTGGCTGACTTCCTCGCATACGCGACACAGTGTAATAGAATGGATGAGGCGGAAGTGTTTTTTAAAAAGCTTATGATTATGGACAAAAAATCGTGGAATTGGCGCGCGTTTGATTTCAGCATTGACTACCTGTCAGCAAAGCTTCTCAGAACATCAAACAAGGCAGAGCAGCAAAAATTCAATGCTTGTATCGACGAGCTGCTGAATGGGTACCAGAAATATCATTCGCAGGATGAAAAGGCTTATCTGTCACAGTATGTTGTCAGCACATTTCGCAATGAGAAAGACGCGGAAAAAAGACTTCAGGAAAAAATAGAAAAGCTCGACGCTCCGGCACCGAGATGTACCCTGAAATTAGCGGAGCATTTTTTCAAAACAGGGAGATATGAGGACGCGGAGGAATATATTGACCGCTGTAAACGCATTGCCCCATCTGTAGAGCAGGCTGTGGAACCCGGAAGTATCTATGCCCTCTCTGCACTGTGCGGCATGTGCCGGATATACAAGGAAGGAATCGAAAATCTGAAAGATAATAACGCATTGGAAAAGCGTGTGCGCTTAGTCTATAAGGACTGTGCCGCTGCGCACGCTATTTACTTAAAGCACAGATTCCGAGAGTACAAAGAGCTGGAGATGCAGCGCGATGTGCTGAGGGAGTTGTCCGAGGTACCGTATCCGGATGAATAAGAGAACTGATTTCCCCCTGCGGATAATCCGCAGGGGGCTTCTTTTTCATTTAAGGGGATATCACCGACTTAAATGTCCATAACGCCTACTAAAGATCCATTTCCGAAAGAGTCAAATACAACTCCTCGAAAATCCCCGCTTTAATCCGATCCGAGAAGGAGTACTGCACGAACTCGTCCCACTGTTTCAATGCGGCAGCGCATGTCCCTTGCGTAAACACGCCTGTCTGGTCAAGCGCTTTGCCGTGCTCAAAATCATACACTGTCACCGTTTCCTTCTCTGCGTCTACAATCCAATACTCCCGCACGCCCGCCTCGCGGTACAGCTTCATCTTCCGTTCGTAGTCCATCTTTATGCTGGAGGGCGACACAATCTCAATCGCCCAATCCGGCGCGCCCTGGCAGCCCTTTTCGCTTTTCTTTTCCATATCACAGATTACTGAAACATCCGGTTCTACATAGTTGCGTTTGTCCTTTTTGATATACACGGCAAAAGGGGCTGGCAACACTCGGCATGTTCCTTTATTTTTCTTAATATATTGGCTGATTTGTATTGCAAGTTCTATAAGAAGCGACTGATGCGTCCATGTCGGCGTGTCCATCCAAAACATTTCCCCATCAATCAGCTCCGCGCGTTCTCCCTCCGACAGTGCTTCGATATCCGCGATGGTATAGCCTTTTCCACCTTTCACTACATAAACCGTTCCTCTCTTTTCCTTAATCCAACTGCGAAAATATCTCCCCAATGCTCCCCTGCACCACCAAATCCGCAATCCCGTCCCTCGCGGTAGGGGTTTTATTGACAAGCACCAGCTTATTTCCGTTATAATAATCCAACAGTCCTGCCGCAGGATAAACGGCAAGAGAGGTGCCGCCCACAATCAGCACATCCGCTTCGCTAATCGCACGGATTGCGCTCGTAAGGGTATTCTGGTCTAAGCCTTCCTCGTAGAGCACCACGTCCGGCTTGATATCGCCGCCACAGCTGCATTTCGGTACACCCTCAGAATCAGCGATGTAATGCACATCATAGAATTTATGACACTTCTCACAGAAATTGCGCAGGACGGAGCCGTGCAGTTCGTACACCTTTTCGCTGCCTGCCGCCTGATGGAGCCCATCGATATTCTGGGTTACCACCGCCTTGAGTTTTCCCTCGCGTTCCCACTGCGCCAGCTTTAAATGGGCGGCGTTGGGTTTCGCGTCGAGACAGAGCATCTTATTGCGGTAAAAGCGATAAAATTCTTCTGTGTTTCTCCTGTAAAAAGTATGGCTCAGTATCGTTTCCGGTGGATAGTCGTACTGCTGGTTATAAAGACCGTCCACGCTCCGGAAATCCGGGATGCCGCTCTCCGTGGACACCCCCGCGCCGCCGAAAAAGACGATGTTATCCGATTCATTTACCCACTGTCTCAGTTGTTCGATCTGCCCCATAAGAATACCTCCCTCTTAGATAATAATTTTGTAATTATGTTAATTATGGTATTAAATTTTGTTATTTTTTTAATAAAAGGAGTTGACACGATATATTTCTTACGATATTATAATTTTAAAGGTGTTACCCTTTAGCAAACGGTTCACCTTGGTTTATGTTACATATCAAGAAAGCAACTCATCCGTGGTGGGGGCGGTCGCTTTTCTGATGTTTATGTATCCGATACGATTGGATGGTATTGATTGTCGTGACGATGATACTGATTATCGTCACGACGATACCAACAATCTGTATTGTCGTTTCTATCATCATATCCTTTACCTTTCGTAAATTTTCCATTGTATCACCTCCCAAGATACCGGAAGTTCTCAAAATGTACTCATTTTGGCGAAAGGTGAACCGCTTACCGTTTTAGGTAACACCTATATCCATTATATTGAACTACAAAGGATAAGTCAACTGATTTCAATAAAATATACAAACGAGATTACGTTTATTACATCGTTTCCCCCGCATTCTGCAACAGACGCAGGGGAAACGTAAATGTTGATTAATTATGCGCTCCCAGCCCCAGCCGATTCACAGCCGAGAAAATCGCCCGCACAGACGCTCTCGTGATATTGGAGCTGACGCCCACGCCATAGGTCACGCTGCCGCTCTCGGCATCCAGCAGATGAATGTATGCCGCCGCCTGGGAGTTGGATCCGCTCTGGAGTGCGTGCTCCTCGTAATCCAGTATTTTTACATTGATATCCAGCGTCTCCTGTAATCCGCGTTTTACCGCGTCGATGGGACCGTTGCCCACCGCCTCGAAGCGCTTCTCCTCGCCTTTGTCGGTGTAAACCACGGTTACCTTTGTATCAAATTCAGACTCGGTCTCCTCGCTCAGGTCATCGACCCGCAGCCTTCTGAAATGAAGCGGTTCCTTCTTCAACAGATACTCCTGACGGAAGCTCTCCATAATCTGGTCCGGACTGACCTCGCCCTGCTTTTCGGAAATTGCCTGAATGACATTGGCAAACTCCCTGTGCATTCCTTTCGGCAGCTTGAAACCAAAATAAGTATCCATGACAAACGCCACACCGCCCTTACCGGACTGGGAATTGATGCGCACGATAGGCTCGTACTCCCTGCCGATATCCGCGGGGTCAATGGGCAGATAAGGCACCTCCCAGTATTCATTGTTCCGCTCCTTCATCGCCTTTACGCCCTTGTTGATGGCGTCCTGATGGGAACCGGAGAAAGCGGTAAACACCAGCTTGCCCGCGTAAGGGTGCCTGGGATGTACGGGAATCTTACAGCACCTTTCATAAATTTCAATGCTCTCATTCACGTGCTCGATGGCAAGCTCTGGGTCAATGCCCTGCGAGAACATATTGTAAGCAATATTCAAAATATCCACGTTTCCGGTTCTCTCCCCGTTTCCGAAAAGGGTGCCCTCCACGCGTTCCGCGCCCGCAAGCAGTGCCAGCTCCGCGGTCGCCACGCCGGTTCCTCTGTCGTTATGGGGATGTATGCTTAAGACGATCGCTTCTCTGTTTTCGAGATGCTTGTTCATCCATTCAATTCTGTCCGCAAAGACATTGGGAGTCGTCATTTCCACCGTGGAAGGGAGATTGATGATCATGGGATTCTCCTTGGTGGGACCCCATTCCCTCTGCACCGCGTTGCAGACCTCCAGCGCGTAATCCAGCTCCGTGCCGGTAAAGCTCTCGGGCGAGTACTCCAGGATAATCCTGCCGGGGAAGTTAGCTGCGTGGCGTTTTACCATCTTCACGCCCTCCACGGCGATATTGGTAATCTCCTCGCGGCTCATATGGAAAACCACATCCCGCTGCAGGGTGGAAGTGGAATTATAAATGTGAACGATTGCCTGCTTACAGCCCTCGATGGCTTCAAAGGTGCGCTCTAAAAGCTCCTCCCTGCACTGTGTCAGCACCTGCACCACCACGTCGTCGGGAATTAACTTCCGATCCACGAGCTGACGCAGGAAATCAAATTCAATCTGGCTTGCCGCCGGAAAACCGATTTCAATTTCTTTAAAGCCCAGCTTAATCAAGTAGTTAAAAAATTCAATTTTTTCAGACACCACCATGGGGTCAATCAACGCCTGATTGCCGTCGCGCAAATCCACGCTGCACCAGACGGGTGCTTTCTCAATCTGCTTGTTGACCCACTCTCTTTCGGGGTAATCCACCACCGGGTTTCTGCGATACCTCTTATAGTTTAACATAGCTGCTCCTCCTTTATAACGTTAAGGAACCCGCTGCATAAATACAGCGGGTTCGTTTAAACGTGACATTATTCTCCAAGACCGCTCTCTATGGCATCGACTAACGCCTTGAGAGCTTCTTCCTCATCTTCACCGTCACACACAAACTCGATTTCATCGCCACACTTGACACAAGCCCCAAGCACGCTTAGGACACTCTTGGCATTCGCTGTATTTTCACGAAATGTAAAGGTTATCAGAGATTTAAACTGCATCGCTTCCTTACATAGGATGCCTGCCGGTCTTAGATGTAG
>ERZ808037.1103-NODE-1103-length-19705-cov-6.951039_pt1 | contig 19705 bp, 23 predicted proteins | sample MGYA00380190_ERZ808037 | MGnify/ENA primary metagenome ERZ808037 (study PRJEB31490, sample SAMN06133399) | mouse gut metagenome | isolation source: J9 | host: mice | place: China: Chengdu | collected 2015-05 ... | reverse complement strand
TGGAGGCGGTCTGCTCCAAAAAGAAAAATATCCGGGTGGCGGGGAACGACTTCCCCCAGGCGGTGGTGAAGTCCCGGTTGCTGAAGCTGGACTCCGAGCATATCCGATTCGTGTTTGACTGCCTCCGGGAGAACACAACCCAGGTGCGGAACATGAAACAGTACCTGCTGACGGTTTTATACAACGCTCCTGCCACGATTGAGAACCACTACGCCGCCCAAGTCAATCATGATCTCTATGGCGGAGAGGCGGCATAAATGCGGAAACAGCGTCCTGCCGCCGGCAAGACGCTGTTCTCATTTTGTCGGTGGTAAAGTTGCATTCAGCAGATCACCTGGTCGTACCCCCAGAGCATCCGCAATGTTATACAGCACTTCCAAAGAGAAGGGGCGCACGATGTTGGGTGCCTCAATGGAACTCAGGTGGGATCGGCTGATCTTCGCCTTCTCCGCCAGCTTCTCCTGAGACAGTCCCTGCATTTTTCGCAGGCTGGCAATCGTCAGGCCAAGCTCAATGAACCTGTCTCGATTGCAGAATTCCACTTCCTTGCTCATGTGCTGTGGCACCCCCATGTGTAGGATGCCTTTATTATAAAAGTTTTGTCTCTCTTTATCCACCCTTGTTATTGAGCTATTGACTAATATTTAGAGCAAATATATAATATAAGCAAGCAAAAGAACAGAATAGGAAACGGAAGCCGGAACGGTGACTAAAAAATCCTCCCGTGCCGACTGTGCATGGGAGGACTTTTTAATGCTCATTTTGCCGCAAATCATCAACAATGAACTGAATGTGTTCTATCTGGCGCGGAGTTAAGCCGGTTATATCAAGCATCTGTGGGGCGCTCAGGTCTTGCGCATCTCTCCCCAGCAGATAATCGGTGCTGACATGAAAGAAATCCGCAATTCTTATCAGCATATCTATGGACGGCATGATGTTGTCATTTTCCCAATTACTGATGCTCTGCTTTTTTACCCCCAGCTTCTCCGCAAGCTGAACCTGATTCAACTCTCTCGACTGGCGCAGATTTTTAATGCGGACTGCAAACATAATCGGCCCACCTCCCTCTGACAATAGGATTATGGGCCATGAGTTCAAATTATAAAAATACTGGTATTGTAATATTTGACCATCGGAATTATACTGTCTCTGTGCGGAGGGCCAAAAGAAAGGAAGTATGAAAAATGGTCTACACAAATGAAATGAAGAAAAAGCTGGATGCCATTCTTAAAGCCTTTGAGAATTTTATTGATGGTCAGAACTACTTCGACATTGTTTACTCCAAGAAAATCGGTTATGTATGGATCGTAGTTGACGATCCCGGCTCGGCGGGCGCAGAACAGCTTGACACGCCGGAGGCCATGCTGGACAACCTGTTTAACGACATTATTAACGATGCTGTTACGCCCCGTTCAACTACCCATCTTGACGAGGGCCGAACCTTGACGGAGAGTGAAGAAGCGGAGTGCCGCCGCAGGATCACCGCTATCCTGGAGCAGATCGAGGGCGGAGGGGCCGAATATCTGGAGTACCTGGACGAGTATATCCAGGACTATCAGGAACGCTACGCCGAGGACGGTGAACCGTGTTAGGAAATTGCTGTGCGTTCACTGGACACCGGCCCAGCAAATTTCCGTGGAAGTATGACGAAACGGACAGCCGGTGCGTGGCGTTAAAGGCGGTGCTGGAGGACCAGATCGCCGCTCTGGTCAAGGCAGGTTTCACGCAATTTTTATCCGGGATGGCAGAAGCGACCGACACATGGTGCGCCCTCTCTGTCCTTTCCCTCCGAGAGAAAAATCCAGCGATTAAACTCCACTGTATCCTCCCCTGCAAAGAGCAGGCGGACAAGTGGTCAGCTTCATCGCAGGACCTTTATCATTCCATTCTGGAGCGGGCAGATTCTATCGTCTACGTCAGCAGGAGCTACTACAAAAATTGTATGCTGGACCGCAACCGTTTTCTGGTAGATCATGCTGCCGCTCTGCTGGCCGTCTACAACGGAGAACGGCGCGGTGGGACGGCGGCGACCATGCGCTACGCACAGAAGATGGGCCGGGAGATCATCGTGATTGACCCCATCACCCGGCTTATCACCCATGATGAGACTGTGCCACCGCTGGAGTAGCCCTGACGGGCGAGGAAAAGCCCGCCGTCAAACGTGTTCGGCTGGACGCAGAGCGGGGACAGTCCGAGGCTTGGGGACGTGGGTCTCCAGTGGCAACCTCTGAGGGCCTGCGGCACTCAAAAGCGCCGACTGAGCCGACAGGCGGGACCTCCACCAAGGGCAAGAGAGTGTCGAAAACGATAGTCCCTTGCTCTTTCTACTTTATGCTTTAATTTGCTCTTGACAAACTTCCGAAGTCGGATTATATTTTAGATTAAATATCCGAATTGGGATATTTGAGGGACTGAACAACGGAAAACACAGATTCCAAAGAAGTTCAAGCGAGTATCCCTATGCTGGAAAGTATGCGGGATAACCTTGGCGATTGGGCCAAAAACAGTGCGGTGGAGGTCATTGTGCAGATGGTCATAGCCGAGAACATACCGCAGGAGGAAATAGAAGGATGTTAAGTTGGATTTATGATCTGCTTGGGACTCTGCTATCCTGGTTTAGCAGCTTGTTCGGCGGGAAATATGTCTTTGCGTTGCTGCTCTATGCTCTGCTATTCAAACTGGTGTTTCTTCCCTTTGCAATCAAGCAGCAGAAAAGCCAGATTGCTATGGCGAAGTTTGCCCCGGAGATGGAGCGCATCCAAGCCAAATACAGAGGAAAGACCGATGAAGCCTCTATGCAAAAGCAGCAGCAGGAATTGATAGAGCTTCAGCAGAGGGAGGGCTTTAGTCCCTTGTCCGGCTGTCTGCCAGTCCTGCTTCAACTGCCGATCATCACTTTCCTCTACAATGTAATTAGAGGCCCGCTCTCCTATATCTGTAAACTGTCCGCTAACGAAATCACGCAGATCAAGGCTATCATCACAGCGGCAGGCATTACTCCGGCGGCTGACGAGATTGGTCTTGTTGCCAATATCCAAGCCCTCGGCGTGGAAGTATTTGAAGGGATTGACTTGAGCAGACTGCCGGACTTTACCCTTTGGGGAACCAATCTTGCCCGGACACCCAGCTTTTCGGAATTGTCGTTGCTCTGGCTCATTCCCATTTTGGCCGCTGCGCTGACCTGGCTTTCCTCGGTGCTGATCCGTAAGTGGAACAACCCTGGCGCAGCGACAGAACAAAACCAGCAGATGAACTCCACCATGAATAGCATGAATATTATGATGCCCTTGATGACCCTGTGGATGACTTTCTCCTTTTCCGGGATGCTGGGCGTTTACTGGATTTATCAATCCATCCTGGGAATTTTACAGTCCTTCATTCTCTCAAAAGCAATGCCCCTCCCCAAACGTACATAGGAGAAACATATACATGAACAACAGCTATTTGGTTCCCAGCGGATATGGAAAAGCAGAACTAACAGAGAAGCATTCTCGCTTCATTGGCCAAGTCTGGCGTGTAGAAACGGAGCATGAGGCTCGTATTCATATTGAGGAAGTCGCCAAGCAATATCCCGACATTAAGTACCATAGCACTTGTTATATTTTGCGGGATGAAAATATCTTGCGCTATAACGATGGCGGTGAGCCGCAGGGAGCGGCAGGCCAGCCTATGCTGAATGTATTTGTAAAAGAGAAGATTACAAATGTTGTATGCGTAGTAACCCGATATTATGGCGGTATTCCATTAGGCGGCGGCGGGCTTCGCCGGGCCTATGGCAGCATTGCAAAGCTGGCTTTAGATGCGGCAGGAATCAGCCGGATGAGTATGTGGGCAACGCTGACGGTCCCCTGTTCCTATTCGCACTATGAGCAGATGCGATTGCTGATAGAAAAAAGCGGCGGTATCATTGAAAATACTGATTTTGGTGCAGAAGTTTCGCTGACTGTTCTCATCGCATCTAAAAATGTAGAATCCTTACAAAAAGCTATAACAGATTTCTCCGCAGGAACGATTGAGATTACAGTAGCGGTTGAGCAATTCCGTCCAGGCCCGCCTTAAATTGGGACCTCAGATCACCTCTCCAAAGCCGGGGGAATCATGTCAGGTAATCATCTACTCCAGCAAAGCAGGAGATTTCCTTTCCTCCTCTCGTTTTTTGTGTAAATTGGCATTGACAAACCTCCCGTTTCGGATTTATAATAATCCAAACATCCGAACATGGATTTTGAAGGAGGTGCAGTAAATGAACGATGGACTTAGAGATCATGTCAACACAATCAACCAGCGGATCAAAGAACTCAATTCTCTCTACCGTGTTGCAGCCCGTAAGTCTGAAATTCCCGATGGCGAGGTCTGCATCTGGTCGGTTCTGCTTCACTCAAAAGAGGAATATTCCCAGCAGGACCTCAGCGACATACTCTCCCTGCCGAGGCAGACGGTCAACTCGTTAATCTCCAATTTTGTTAAAAAGGGTTTTGCGACTTTGGAGCATATTCCGGGAACGCGCAACCAAAAAGTGATCCGGTTGACAGATGCGGGTATTCAATATGGCGAGAGCAATGTCAAGTGGATTTTTGAGGCGGAGCAGCGGGCCATGGAGGAAAGCGATCCCCAGGAGATAGAGGCAATGATCTCTCTGATGGAAAAGTATATCTTGCGGTTCAGAGCTGAAATTGACAAAAGGTAGCCTGGAGGTACACATGGAAAAAGCGGATAACACAGATTTCATAATTTTTGATGTTGGCGAGATGCAGTATGCGATTCCGATTGAATATATTGCCTTTATTGTTATGGCTATGGAACAGTTCCCATCGTGCATTCCCCCAAAAATGCCTGCCTATATGAAGTGTGTTATGCGGATGGAACAAGGATTGGTTCCTATTGTGGACTTAACACAGGTTCCGGGATACAGCACTTCCATTAATCGGACAGCACCTTACCCGTTGGTGCTGACTGTGAGCTATCGGAATAAGCTGATTGGACTGTTGACTGACCGTGTAACCATACGACCGGCAGAGGCCGAGGTCAACGCAGCCGAGGGAACCATCGTCCGGCATCGTTTGGTAAATTCCAATGGAACGAATTTTATCCAATTTGACGTTGAAAAGTTTTACAACCAATTAGAAGCTGGACAGGTCTGATTCATAGCTGCCATTCTATCATTGGAGGAGATATTTTGTGTGTCATAGCGGGAACGGCAAAAGGCCACCCTCTGATCGCACCGAAAGGAATGGATACGAGGCCCATCACCGCAAGGATCAAGGAAGCGTTGTTCAGCATCTGGCAAATGCGGATCGCTGGCTCCCGCTTCCTTGATTTATTTGCAGGCAGCGGGAGTATCGGAATCGAGGCACTTAGCCGGGGCGCAGAAAAGGTGGTTTTTGTAGAGCAGAGCCGAAAGGCTGTCGAAATCATAAAGAGAAACCTTGCAGCGTGTCATTTGGAAACCGGATATGAAATTAATCAGGACGATGTGTTTCGGCGATTGCGGCGGCTGGGAGAGTCCGATGATGAATTTGATCTTATTTACTTGGACCCGCCATTTACAGTAAAGGGAATATTTGTCCCCGTAATGGAGGCCCTCTCCAAAGCAGCGATTCTCGCCCATAATGGCATGGTTGCGATCCGAACCCCCAAAGAAATGGAGCTTCCGGGCCGGATCGTTGATCTGACAAAAACCAAGCTGAAGCAATATGGAACGTCCTGTGTCCATTTTTTCAGCAATGTGGAGGACGCAACATGATTTCAGAGTTTATCTGTCTGGAGATGATAGAGCGTTCAGATGAGGGCACAATGTACCAATGCAGTTTGCCCGACCCAGACATAGAGCATGAGGACAGTATGGTTTTGTGCGGCTTTGTCCAGTTTTGCCGGTATTCTGATCTGGTGGGTGATACGATCAAAATTGTACTGTTGAGCAACTTTGAGAAACTGTGTATTGGCGACATTTATCAGCGAAAGCAATTTGTTTCCACAATTCTGGACATCGTCAGGCGTGATACATATTTTGAGGAAAACGATATTAGGATCATATTGTGCGATTTCGAGGGAAACTTCATCGGGCAGCTCCGTGATCTTTGAACCAGGAGGTAACTATGGACAAAACCGAACGGCCCAAAATCATCGTAATTGTCGGCACTAACGCATCCGGTAAAAGTGCGCTGGGTATCGAACTGGCGAAAAAATATAATGGCGAGATCATATCGGCGGATTCCAGACAAGTCTATAAGGGATTTGATTTGTGTTGCGGGAAGGTAACAAAAGAGGAACGGGAAGCCGTCCCCCATCACCTTCTTGATGTTTGCCAGATTGGGGAACCCTATTCCGCCGCCGACTATCAAAGAGACGTGTATGCTGTTGTTCCGCAGATCGTGCAGCGGGGGCATCTTCCCTTTCTTGTCGGTGGGACAGGGTTATACATATCGTCTGTGGTGCATGGCTACACCTTCAAAGAAGAAGCGTTTGATGCGGCGTTTCGGAAGGAGTTGGAGGGGAAAACTCTGGAGGAATTGCAGGAAATGCTACCGGCCGAAGGACTTGCTTATTTGAAAAACAATCTCTCTGACGCAAATAACAAAAGACGTGTCATAAGAGTTTTGGAGCGAATCCGAAACGGCGAGGATTTGCAGCCGCATAATGACCCCCGGTTTTCGGCCTTGCAGTTAGGGGTCCGATGGGAAAAAGAAATTCTGGATCGCCGTATTGATGAAAGACTTTCTTTGCGGCTCGATCAAGGAATGCTTGAGGAAGTCAGGCAGTATTTAAGTGCTGGCGGAAACCCCGAACACTTATGCCGTCTTGGGCTGGAATACCGATATATTACATGGTATCTCTCTGGAAAATATAGTTCCTTTGAGGCTTTCTATAACGAGTTGTCCCATGCGATCAAGCAGTTTGCCAAAAGGCAGGTCACATGGTTCAAAAGAGATCAGTCGATTCATTGGCTTGATATGCAAAGCGATCCTGCTGCTCAGGCAAGTTCGTTGATTGATGCGTTCCTGTGCGATACTGCTTTGAATATACCGCCTTGATAGGCCGGGGCAAAGTGGAAGGCCCCATTGATTCATTACTGGCAGCGGGCTTCTGCTTCCTAAAAATCCGAATTGGGATGTTTGTGGAAATTGGCTGCCCGCTTGCGATACAGCAGAATAAATACGCAAAAGTCAAGAAAGGATTTTACCCCCTATGCAAGACAAAAACCTCGAATTAATGAAAAACGCACCCATTCCCAAAGCGGTGTTGTCGCTGGCGCTCCCCACAGTGTTCAGTTCTATCGTCATTCTGATCTACAATTTGGCGGATACCTATTTTATCGGGATGCTCAATGACAAGTTCCAGCTCGCTGCGGTATCCCTTGCTTACCCCATTTTTACAGTCGTCCAGGCTATCGGCAACATCTTTGCCATCGGTGCGTCCCCGTATATTTCACGCTGTCTTGGGGCGCAGGAACACGATAAGGTAAAAAGGGCCAGCTCGGTGGCGGTTTGGACATCGGTTGGGATCACCCTTGCTCTGACAGCAATTTACTTTATGTTCAACAAGCCCTTCTTGGATATGCTGGGCACTGATGCCAACACCTTCCTGCCTACAAAGCACTACCTGCTGGATGCGATCCTGGCGAATATGAACGACCCGGAACTGAACGCCCAGCTCCAGGCGCTGGCAGAGGAGAAACAGAGCATCCTGGCCCAGATCGCGGCCCACCAGCAGGATGAGGAACAGCGGAGCCTTCGGGAGTCCCGGAAACGGGAAATGGAGGAGTGGCTGAACCGGCAGCCTCTGTGCCTTACCGAATACGATGACGATCTCACCCGCCGGTTCGTGGCGCGGATCACCGTGGTGGACGCCGAGACCATCCGGGTCAGGATTCGGGACACAGACGTGGAAATCGAGCAGAAAATATGCTAAAATTAGAATAGAGGGTGAAAACATCATGGCCATATTTATCACAGGTGACACGCATGGCGATTTCAGGCGCTTCAAAAAAGAAGTCTTCTATGAGCAGGCGGAGCTGACCAAGAGAGACTACGTAATCTGCTGCGGCGACCTCGGTGGGATATGGGATGGCAGCGCCGAGGAACAGGGCCAATTGGACTGGCTGGAGAATAGGCCGTTTACCACCCTGTTTGTCTCCGGGAACCATGAGAACTTCGATCTGCTGGCGAAGTATCCCACCGAAGAATGGCACGGAGGTACTGTGCAGCGTATCCGGCCTTCGGTGATCCACTTGATGCGAGGGCAGGTCTATGACATCCAGGGCAAGACCTTCTTCACCATGGGCGGGGCCAGCAGCCACGACATACAAGACGGTATCCTGGAACCGGATGATCCTCTGTTTAAGAAAAAATGCAGACAACTGGATGCCAGGGGCGCGATGTACCGGGTGAACCACCTGTCCTGGTGGAAGGAGGAGCTGCCCAGTAAGGAGGAATACCAGACCGCCAGAGCAAACTTGGATAGAACTGGCTGGGCAGTGGACTACATTATCACCCACTGCTGTCCCTCCAGTGTGCAGGACGCATTCAGCGGTGGATTTTATCGTAAAGATGCTCTGACAGAGTTCTTCGATGAGGTAAGCCAGCGGTGCAAATTCAAATACTGGTTTTTTGGACATTACCATGAGGACATGGTGGTAGAGAAGAAATATGTAATGCTTTATGAGCAGATCATCCGGCTGAAGCTGTGAGCAGAGAGAGGACGCCAGGAACGGAGTGCTGCCAGTTCCTGACGCCCTCTCTTTGCTTTCAGAAGCTCCGAATAACCAGCGGTTTTGAATTTTTCTTTACAACTCTCGCCGTTGATGGTACAATTCAGAAAAGCGGCAAGCAGCTCAGAGAAAGATGCCCGGAAGGCAAGGAAACCGTTGCGGCGCAACGGCTTTTGGCCTGCATTGAACGACCCTACCCACTCTGAACAAATTGTTGTCAGTTGTTCGGATTGAGTAGGGCCATTCTCTGCCTGTAGTCCTTGTGTTTCAAGGGTTACAGGCTTTTTATGATTGACCAGCTCGCGGCTCTTGACCAGGCTGAGAGCCAGTTCCGCTCGACTCGTACTTGGTGGAAGATGCCCATGAACCTATCATTGATCAGGAGACATTTGAACTGGTGCAGAGGATGAAAGGGAATATCAAAAAGTGCCAAGAGATGCGTCAAATTGAGGAACCAGTTAGCAGATGACACTCGAATAAATTCTTGCATTCGAAAATTGTATATCGTATATTTTCTGCACCGGTTCACCGATCTGGACTATACTGGCCGGAGTGTCAGAAACAGTTGATCAAAAGTAATTGTGAACCGGTTTCACCCGCCGCCTCACCCTGCCTTTCTGATTTGCTGTCTCAGGGATCAAGCGGCCTGCATATTTTGAACCTTCTGCGCTCCGCCTCAATCGTCCCCTGTCTGCGCAGCTTCCCGATCTCCGCCGAAAGCCCGCTCCGCTCTACCTGCAGGTAGTCGGCCAGTTCCTGGCGGTCATAGGGAATCTCAAACTCCAGGCTGCCCTGCCGCTTGGCCTGGAGCATCAGATAGGTCATCAGTTTCTCCCGTGTCGTGCGCTTGGAGGTGACCTCGATTTTCTGGTGAAACACCAGGTTTTTTGCCGCGACAATTTGGAGCAGGTTGAAGATCATCCGCTGGTGAAACTGGCAACCATGACCGCATGGGTGGGTGATCCGCAGACAGTCGATCAGCATGACCTCCGCGGCTTCCACTGCCGCCACCGTCACCGGCACTGCCTTCACCCCCGCACAGGCAAAGGACTCCCCAAACAGTTCTCCCGGGACAAGGGAGGCCAGGATGCTCCGGTTCCCCAAAAAGTCCGTCCGCACGATCTGGAGCCTGCCGGTCAGGACGATTCCCACATAGTTTGCCGGATCCCCCTCGCTGAGCACCGCTTCGCCTTTGGCAAAGGAGGAAACTCTCGCGTTCAGGCATTCCAGGGCTTTTTCGAGTTCCTGCCCCTCAATATCCCGAAACAGGGGACATTCGTGCAAAATGTCAAAATATTTTTTCATAAACGAACTCTCCTGTTGAAATTTCAACATACAATCAAAACGAATCGTACTATACTGACGTCAGAAAGTCAACAGGAACGCAAACAATAAAGTTGACCGAAGAAAGGAAGCGTTTTTATGATTCGCAAAATCATTCACATTGACAAGGAAAAATGCAACGGCTGCGGTGCCTGTGCCGCCGCCTGCCACGAGGGTGCCATTGAGATGGTGGACGGCAAAGCGAGGCTCACCCGTGAGGACTATTGCGATGGCCTGGGCGACTGCCTGCCCGCCTGTCCCACAGGGGCCATCACCTTTGAGGAACGGGAGGCTCCAGCCTACAACGAGGCGGCGGTGCTGGCCGCAAAAAAGGAAAAGGCGCCCCTGCCCTGCGGCTGTCCGGGAAGTCAGGCCAAGGCCCTTCACCGGGAGCCCTGCGCCGCCCCCGCCACCCAGGCGCCCGCCGCCAGCCAGCTGTCCCAGTGGCCGGTGCAGATCAAGCTGATGCCGGTGAAGGCCCCCTATCTGGACGGGGCCAGGCTGCTCATCGCCGCCGACTGCACCGCCTACGCCTACGGCAATTTCCATAACGAGTTTATCCGCGGTCACATAACGCTCATCGGCTGCCCCAAGCTGGACGAGGGGGACTACGCCGAAAAGCTGACGCGGATCATCGCCGGAAACGACATCAAGAGCGTGACCGTGGCCCGCATGGAAGTTCCCTGCTGCGGCGGGATCGAAAACGCGGTAAAGCGCGCCCTGCAGGCCAGCGGAAAGTTTATTCCGTGGAACGTGGTGACCATTTCTACGGACGGAAGGATTCTGGACAGATAACGGGAGGATCATACCATGGAACAGACTATGTTTTGCTTTCAGTGCGAACAGACGGCGGGGTGCGCAGGCTGCACCGGCAAAGCCGGGGTGTGTGGCAAACGGGCCGATACCGCCGGGCTCCAGGATCAGCTTACAGGAAAGCTGATCGGCCTGGCAAGGGCTGTCGATGGGAACTGGGATCAGCTTTCCGGCACCGCCAACCAAGTCGTGCGGGAGGGGCTGTTTGCCACCATCACAAACGTGAACTTTGACAATGCCACCCTCACCGCCCTGATCCACCGCGCGGAGGAGGCAAAGCGGCAGATCATCCCGATGTGCTACGAGTGCGCCTCCGCCTGCGGGAAAAACAACGACTACGATATGAAGCAACTCTGGAGCGCCGACGAGGACGTCCGTTCGCTGAAATCGCTGATCCTGTTCGGCGTCCGGGGCATGGCTGCTTACGCGTACCATGCCGCTGTCCTGGGCTATACGGATCCGGAGGTGGATCGGTTCTTCTACAAGGCCCTCTTTGCCGTTGGCGAGGACTGGGGAATGGAGGAGCTCCTCCCCATTGCACTGGAGGTGGGCGCGGTCAATTTGAAGTGCATGGCCCTGCTGGACAAGGCTAACACGGAAACCTACGGCGACCCGGTTCCCACCGAGGTGAGCCTCACCGTGGAGAAGGGGCCGTTCATCGTCATCTCCGGCCACGACCTCTACGATCTGAAGCTGCTTTTAGAGCAGACCGAGGGCAAGGGGATCAACATCTACACCCACGGCGAAATGCTCCCCGCCCACGGTTACCCGGAGCTGAAAAAGTACCCCCACCTCAAGGGAAACTTCGGCACCGCGTGGCAGAACCAGCAGAAGGAATTCGCGGACATACCCGCCCCGATCCTCTTTACAACAAACTGCCTCATGCCGCCGAAGGCAGGCTACGCGGACCGGGTATTCACCACCGAGGCCGTAGCCTACCCGGAGCTGGTTCACATTGGGCCGGACAAGGATTTTACCCCGGTTATTGACAAGGCGCTGGCTTTGGGCGGCTACCCGGAGGAAACGCGGTTCACCGGCGTCAACGGCGGCGGAAAGGTCACCACGGGCTATGGGCGTCACGCGGTCCTGTCGGCCGCGGACCATGTGGTTGAGGCGGTCAAGATGGGGGCGGTCAGGCACTTCTTCCTGGTGGGCGGCTGCGACGGCGCGAGGACGGGGCGCAGTTACTACACCGAGTTCGTGGAGCAGACGCCCCCCGACAGCATCGTGCTGACCCTGGCCTGCGGCAAGTACCGCTTCAATGACCTGGATTTAGGCACGGTCGCGGGCCTGCCCCGCCTGATGGACATGGGCCAGTGCAATGACGCATACGGCGCCATCCAGGTGGCCGTGGCCCTGGCGGATGCCTTTGGGTGCGGTGTGAATGATCTGCCGTTGTCCATGGTGCTCTCCTGGTACGAGCAGAAGGCGGTGTGCATTCTGCTGACGCTCCTGCACCTGGGAATCCGGAACATCCGCCTGGGGCCGACGCTGCCGGCGTTCCTGTCCCCCAACGTGCTTCAGTACCTGGTGGAGCACTACCACATTGCGCCGATCACGACTCCGAAGGAGGACTTGAAAGCGATGCTGGGATAGCGCGGAATGCACGGGGAGCATTTTCGTGTTGGAAAGCTTGCTCAAGGGGCACTTTGATGCGGTTACGGACGCCTTGGCCAACGTTCATCCGAATGCTGCGCAAAGATATGCCCCTTGTCCGCTATCCGGATATGGCACAGGATTCGGGCCGAGATTGATCCGGAACGGCGTGTAGGCTGCGGGAAATGTGCAAAGGAGTGCCCCGCTTCCGTCATTGAAATCCAGGAGGTGCAGACATGAAAAAGCACTGGTATGACTACCAGTGGATTGTGGAGCTGACCTATATGGCGCTGGTTTTTTTCAACATTCTGTTTGCCTGGCTGGGTATGCTGTTCTTTTGCATCCCGCTGATCATCTCCGTTGTCTGGGGTACAAAGGGGTACTGCAACCGCTATTGCGGCCGGGGGCAGCTGTTCAGCCCGCTGGGCGGGCGCTTTGGACTGTCCCGGAAAAAGGACATTCCCAAGTGAATGAAAAGCAAAAAGGAACTGAACGACCCTACCCAATCTGAACAAATTGTTGTCATTTGTTCGGATTGGGTAGGGTCGTTCGTTGCCTGTACCCCTTGTGGTTCAAGGGGTACGGGTTTTTCATCTTCGGACACCACGTGTCACTGGCTAAGAGCAAAAAGTTCAAAATCAGAGTACAAAACGTGTAATTGAAGGGATTCGAACCCATACTGACGTCACTATGTTACTCTTAGGCCTTGCAATATATGGCTTTCTCTTCCGTCCAACATGATGTCTGGTTTCTCAATACACGATGCAGACGCTGGCAATTGGTAAATTGATGTACAAATTTACTTAACACATGATGCCTTCCTCATATTTGCTATAATTATTATAAATCTCTGTCCATTGATGATTCATTGGTTCCTGAATTCAATCGGATGGTAGAATCTATTAGGTCTGCAATTTCTATTATCACTCCTTTATGCCGCCACATGAGGCCGGTATAATGCTTGAGGTCGCCTGCATTCCTTTTGGACAACTTTCTTCAGGTCGAAATCGTTTTGGGTTGATAGAACCGCTGCAAAAAGCCATATTTCGCAACGGGGGAAGAAACGGAAATAGAAAACCTTTTGGAAAATTATCGTTTCTTTTGCTCAAGTGTCAGGCGTAACAATTGAGGTCTTATTTGACTTTTCGGAGAGGGAAAGAAACGACTGCGTTTGTAAAAAGCTATATTCACAAGCGTTTGAAATATCCCTTCGCAGGACTCTGGATGGGAAACCCGTCAGCCAAAGCGGATTTCGCAGATCTGCCGGAAATAGGTGCAACTACCAATCAGTTCGTCATAGCTTCCGTGGGCAAGCAACTGACCGTTGTCCATGACAAGGATTTCATCATATTCGCGGATCAACTTGCCGGAAAAGTTATGGGAAACAAAAATCACAGTTTTATCTGCAAAGCCAAGTGCCATTTTTTCGATCTCATATGCGGTCTCGATATCCAGCGTGGAGACCACCTCATCAAATATGAGCACCTTAACCGACCTGAGCAGGCTCCGGGCAATTTCGATACGCCGCTGCTCCCCGCTTGAAATGTTCCGTCCCTCGTCGCTTACTATTCGGTCCATATCAATCCGAACCTTAGCATTGGTGATGGCCTCTCCAAACTGATTCGCATTTGTCTCCCGGAACAGGGTGATATTTTCCTTAATAGTTCCAGAAAACAAAGAAACATTTTCGTTCAGATAAGAGATGGAGCGGCTGAGTGTTGCGCTGTCAAGCTCCAAAATATTAATCCCATTAATGCAGATATTCCCGCCAGTTGAGCTGTACCACTTCTTCAGTGCCTTAAAAAGCGTACTTTTCCCTGAACCGTTTAGGCCGAGGACCAAATATTTCTTCCCTGTTTCAAAAGAGAAGGAAAAGTGGCTAATTATGGATTTGCTCCCAATCTGTAGGCTAAAATTCTCAAACCTAATGTCGCATTGATCGGGCCCGGAGGCAAGAAAGGTTGCCCTTTGTGGACCTGACTTCTTTCCTACTGGATCCGTGGACAGGAACTCCATCTTACGGACAATCGCCTTAACCGACCGGATGGAGTTGATGTTAATGATGATATCCTGAAGTGGGCTTGCGAGGTCGCTGGCGAACGACCGCGCGGCAACTACCGTGCCCACCAAAATCTCGCCATTGACCACCAACATTAGGCCTAGCCCTACACCGATGAACTGCATAAACCAGGAAAGGAGTTGCCCAACGTTGTTGGCAAGGGTCATGGCGTAATCAGACTCAAACTTGGCCTCCTCGACATCGTGGTTAATACTATTGAATTTCTGGGAAATCTCCGTCTCTATGGCGTAATTTTTTATCGTAGGATAGGCAACCATATACTCCTTCATCCGCTGGGTGAACCCCGAGATTGCGTTGGAGTAGGCAAGGCTTTTTTCGTTCAGCTTTTTCGAAAACACCACTGGAACACACATTGAAAACACACCGAAAGCCAGAATCGCGGTGGCGAGCTTTATATTCAAGGCAAAGAGGGAGCCTCCGAGAATAGCAATGGAGAAAATGCTAGAAATTAGCCCCACGATCTGATTGTAAAACCGGGTCTCCAGCAGGGCGATGTCATTGGTAAAGAGGGAGATGTATTCGCCACTTGAAGCGATTTCAGAAATATTCGCCGTGTCCATCTTCAGAAGACTGGCAAAGATCTGATGTTTGACCTCTTGCTTGGCGTTGCAAATAAACCGGTTCTTCAGGACACCGGACGCAAAACTCACAAGTCGCTTTAGGATCCACAGCAGGAAGCCCATCGTTAGCATCCTTAAAAGCATCAGCTTGTCTGCGCCCACGGTGGCGGAGTTAAAGAGACTCTGAAGCCAGAAATTCAGAATCGAGTTTATAGATGGATCCAGTATAATCAGGAGGAGGATGAACACAATGTACCATTTCTGATTCAGTAACTGCTTTAGCATCACGGCGCTCCTACCCCACCCGCTGCAGTTCCCAGATGCAGCCGGTATCGGTGGCCAACTCGACTAGCATAACAACGCTGTCGGAGAGCGGATAAGCTACCATCTCCTTCGACCAAGCATCCACCAGAAGGTGGTTTCCGTCCTGCCAGGAGTAGGTGGTCGTGGTGGTAGGCTCGGGAGCCCCGCCGGAATACTGTGAGGCCGTCCCGTTTTCAAAAACCATGTAGTCCCCGGCGTAGACGCGGTCGGTCATCCGAAAAGCAATGTCCCAAGTGCCATCAAAGGAGGCAGTGTCAAAGTCGAGAGGCCCCATGTCGGGATTGCCATAGCGGATGAGGTCCATGTATGTATCCTGGCTCTCATAGAGCCGGATGTAGTTGTCCGTATAGCGGGTAACACTGTATTTTCGCCCGATATCTGGAAGGTCCATCTGCAGGCTACTGTCAAGGCTGAAGCTACTTTTCACAAAAACCTCGCCATCACGGTAGTCGCTAGCGGTATTACCGTTAAAGATCATGTACTCGTTGTCAACGATAGACATACTGCCAGTGCTGACGCTGACAGCGATCTTCCAGATCCCTTCCATATTCAGCGGTTCGGCAGACGCATCGTCATGACCGCTGAGCGCAAACATAACCATTGCAGTGATGACCACGGCAACCACAATACCGGAGGCAATAAGGAGCACTTTCTTTGTCATTTCAAATCACCCTCAAAAAATTTTTATGTTCACATAATAATCATGATTAAAAATAACAGCGCATAAGCAACCACACCAACTGCCAAAATTGCGTAGATTCCAACGGCCAGTTTCTTCAATACGGACTTCGTGTTCTGCTTGCGGATCTTTGATAGTTCTATGCTGATTTCTTCCAATTTCACTCAGATTTCTCCTCCTAATGTTTGTGCTATTTCCGTTTTTCACACTTTGCTTTAGGCCTAAAGGAAAACATAGAATCTAAAACAAGAGCCTTCCCAGCAGCGGTATGCGCAGTAGCTTTAATTCATTTCGCATGTTATTTTTTGTGTTATTTTTCATATGTCGCCTACCTTATTGGATAAATAATTGATCAATATGGGAAGTGCTTGCTGATAAAGTCTGGACAATGTACTGAATTTTTTGGTAACCAAGTCTTTTAGATCGGGCAAAGACTTCCATATGAGTTCCTCATTGGCATTGTCCGCATCGTTTTCTTCGCTCAACAATATTTCTACATATTCAAAGTCCAATTTTAGTAAAAAATCTTTTGTTGCCACAGGAAATTCCAAAATAGAAGTATTGCGGTACAAAAAGGATCCGATGAGTTCTGTGTCACGGTCTAATGAAAACCCCATTCGCAGCAACCATTTCTTTAGATCGTTCAAGTCCTGGGGTTTCGAATGTTGAATGTGTGGATGTCCATAAAACAAATGATCCCATGGCTTCTTATTCATAGCTACCTGAATCTCTGTGTCTGCTCGTCCTTTGCGAAATATAAAAATAATTTGTCCTTTATGTAATTTTCCGCTTTTATGTACTTCCCTATACAGTTCTTGTCCGGTTTCTTTGCCTAATACATCGCAGCATTGCATTACTTCATCTGCGGCAAATGGGGGAAAAGTTTCTTCTTGTCTTGGTTCTTCATCTGATATTTCACTTTCCATTTCAACCAGAAGCCTGTTCAAAATGCCAATTAGAAGTTGCAAATGAATTTGTCCTAACACTGTTTCACTGTAGGCGTTTTTATTTACTTTTATTTTTGAAAATACAGCTTTATAAAAATCTACAATGGCTCCCGATTTTTGGCGGCAACTTCGAGCAGTTTCGATGCGCTTGTTGGCGCAAGTTTCTTGACACATGTCGCAGTTTTTGGAAGTGCAGGTAGTCCCGATATTGGCCTCAGAAACGCATATATCTTTATAACAATCCCCAATCGCCTGATCAACGGCCAAAAGATCACTTATAGAACTTTTTTAATGTTTTGAATACTAACTGGCATACTGATTTCTAAATCTTTACGTAATGCCTCATCATAAATAGATTCTACGATGTTTTCATTTACGTTTTCCAGCGTATTATTCATATGAGTAAATAGAGCGATATTTTCCCTGTAAAACATACTCAGCTCAGGGCCAATAATTTTTTGGGAATCCATATCCGAACAATATTTGTGAAATTGCTTTGTAGAGTAATAGCAAATCCCATCATAATGGTTTTGCTTTAATACTTGAGCCAGCATCTGTGGGATTACGTACTCCTCCTTAAAGGCATACCCCTCTAATTCTTTGCGTTTCTGAAAACTACATATTGTTGAAAGAATATTTCGGAAGAATTTCTTTTTTGAAAAAGTAGACTGCTGAGTACCTTTCATATCGTTCCAAATATTGCACCGCAAATCGAAAATTCTCCGCTTTTTACCTGTACTAGTAAACTCAAAAGAAGATACTCTTAATCGGTGTATCGTCTCTCTATCATCCCAATTTACACCCAATTCCTCCACAACATCCGCAATGGAATTTCCGAGATAAAGCAAAGGCTGCCCAGTTAGACTAAATCGCTCATTATGCAAATTATATCGTTTATTATACGGCACGTGGAACATTTCAAGCTTGCTGAGAAATTGGTCAGTCATACGTCCACGAAAAAATACTTGGTCAGTTATATTCTGGATTATCAGTTCATCGTCCGAATTTTCATCCCCCACATAGGCAACATCATGAATCAATTCCTGCTCTTTCAGCAAACGATCAAGTGCTTCTAAAGCTAATGTAGTCTGTGAATCAATCCAAAGCGTATAGCACAATTTGATTCCTTGAAAAAAGTGCCGAATCTCTTCTTCCTTTATTTGGCTAAGGATATTGTAAAAATTTGAACAGGCATATGCAAAATAGCAATTATCATCCTGGCAGAAAGCTTTTCTATTATGCAGATTTTTATAGTCTTTGCCAGAAGAGGCAGCGGGTAAAGCAGAACTTATTTCTACATCTAAAGTATTCCTGCGAGCTTTTCCAATGCAGTGCTTCAACTCTACTATGAACAATCTTTGATAGGATTCCAATTCATTTTCAAAGGTTTCATCTCTATTCTGCACCATATTGATAAGGCTTTTTTGTTTACCATCCGTTAAAAAATCAATTAGGCAATTCATCAAATCCCCCTCTTTTTATGATAGTTTCACAGAACTTATCCTATAATACTCTCTCATTCTTATGGAAAATTCGACAGTTTTATATATTATCGACAATTTGCAGCAAAATGTCAAGCTATTGACTGCATGTGAAAACATAAAATAAGTTTTGTAATCTCAAAAGAATAATATAATATTTCTTCATTCTTTATTTTTTGCTCTAAGCATATAATTATAGTCTGAAAATGTTAGAAAAAATTTTTGAACGATCCCACCGATCTAAACAAATTGCTGTCAGTTGTCCAGATTAGGTATGGAAAATAAAAAGGGGCTTGACATTCCGCCTTACATCATCTCGTTTCGCGTAGCCCGTTTCAAATTGTCTGATTCATCCTTTGGAACCGTCCTAACGAATCTTTATTTCCCTCCTGATGAACTTAAGCATCTCTATGCCATGCGCTGGGGGATCGAAACTTCATTCCGCGAGTTAAAATATACCATCGGGCTCTCGCACTTTCATGCCAAAAGGCCGGACTTTATCCTTCAGGAGATCTTTGCCCGCCTGACCATGTATAACTTCTCTGAGCTGATCTCTATGTCCGTAGTGATTGAACGCTCTGGCAACAAATATGCCTATAGGGCCAACTTTTCTGCTGCCGCGCATATTTGCCGCAACTTCTTTCTCGGAAGAGTTGCTCCAGTCGATTTGGAGGCGCTCATTGCCAGATTTGTTTCTCCTATACGCCCAGTTCGGGCATCATCTCGACATCTGACGGTTAAATATCCTGTCAGTTTCCTTTACAGATTGCCATAACTTATTTAAGAAATTCTCATATTACGAGCCTTTTGCAGATGTTTGATCTGCCACTTTGCCATGCCTATTTTCTGCCCCATCTGGCGGTTCTCATCAGTGCTTTCCCTCTATTTCACGACAATTCTTAGCTCCCGCTTGTTAGGTTATTGACATTGCAGCTACCAGCCTGCATCTTTTTTGTCAACACAAAACAAGTCTCGTTGACAAACGAGATGCAGGCAAAAATCCCGCACTTCGGTGCGGGATTTTTGCGTTAAAACAGAGATAATGCAGAAAAGAAAAAATAATTTTCGGACATTTCAAAAATTTGGGTGCGTAAAATAAAAATAACGCGCCGGAGATACAAGTAAGCGTCAAATAATAGCGCACCTATTCCCCAAGAGTATAATTAAGGGCAAAGGGGGAATAGGAGTGGCAGAA
>ERZ808037.1102-NODE-1102-length-19724-cov-4.136662_pt1 | contig 19724 bp, 20 predicted proteins | sample MGYA00380190_ERZ808037 | MGnify/ENA primary metagenome ERZ808037 (study PRJEB31490, sample SAMN06133399) | mouse gut metagenome | isolation source: J9 | host: mice | place: China: Chengdu | collected 2015-05 ... | reverse complement strand
TTTACATTGAAATCTGGCCAATATATCATTATAAGCTTTCTTCCAGATGGATCGAATTATACCATAGAAGAAATTGGGCCTGTGACTGTAGATTCCGACAAAGGACCAGGAGAAGACGTCAGCTGGAATGTGGATCCTGATAATCCTTATCAGCCCCAAATTACCGGAGGAACGCCTACAGCGACCGTAGGAAAGATAACAGGAACAGTTTCTAAAGACAAGAGGGTAGAGATTGTGTATAACAATGTAAAGACCTATGTACTTCCCGAAACCGGCGGCTCCGGCACAATCTTATATACAATGGCAGGCGGCATAATCATTTTATTAGGCGCAGGCTTTCTGTATAAAAAGAAATTCAGAGAAAGGAGGGGATGAGGGGGATAAAACCTCTTATATCTGAAAACAGAAACAATAAATTTGTGGGTATAAGCCCACATGGCTTCAGTCAAACAAATATAATAGAAAAGGAGATTAATACTATGAAGCGTATGAAGAAAATTGTCAGCGTATTGCTGGCGGTAGTCATGGTTTTAGGAATGAGCATGACAGTATTTGCAGGTTCTGGTTCTCCTGTTACAACAGGAACGATTACTTTAACGAGCAGTACAGATGGTACTGTAGTTGTAGCAGGGAAGAGCTTTGTGGCTTACCAGATTCTGACTGCTGAAATAGCAGCTGGTGCTAATTTAACAAATAGCAATACTGGTATTGTCTATAGAGTTCCAGATGGAATGAAAGATTTTTATAAGAGTTATTTTAGCACTCTGTCAAATACACCGGATAATCAATTAGACAGTGCTGTATCGACGGAGATTGGAAAGTTGACTAATGATAGCAAAGAGCTGGAAGCTTTTACGAAAGCGGCATTAGCTTATGCGAGAAGCTCTGTATCTGTAACAGAAAAAAACGACAGTAAAAAAGAAATTACTGTGAATAATCCCAAGGTGACTTATCAATCGGTGACAGCAGGAGATCAAGATACATCGGTTGTATTTGAAAATTTACCTTTAGGCTATTATTTGATTGAAGATGTATCCAGCACATCTATGGTAGATGAAGAGGGAAATGCTATTCCATTATCCGCTTTAGTGTTAAATACGACCAAACCTGATGTAACTGTTAATATTAAAGCTACGAAGCCAACGATTGGCAAGGAAGTGAATCGTACACCAGCTGATAGTACAGAAGCGGACGAATGGGATGAGACAAATAATGCAGCCATTGGCGATGTGGTTGAGTATCGTTTGACCGATTTGAAAGTGCCGGATATGCGAGGATATGTTAAGTATCAGTATATGATTACAGATACGCTTAGCAAAGGCCTGACCTTTGTGGATGATGATAAGTATCGAGGATTTGATATTAAAATTGGTTCTGGTGAAAGGTTAACTGCAGGTGTATTTGCTGAGGAAGCAGATGCGGAAAAAGGAATTAAAGTAGGGGATGTTGTAAATGGCGATTATGCAGTAGAAATAACTTATAACTATCTTCATACGGATCATACAGATGCGTGTAGGGATGGAGAAGGTAATTTGATTTGTGCTAAGACTACTACTGTTAAGGTTGTATTTGCGGATTTCATAAAGTATAGAGAGCAAGCTGGAGCGGTTATCAGTGTCAACTATTCCGCAATCTTAAATGATGACGCAGTTATTGGAACAGCAGGTAATGAGAACAGTGTCAAGTTAACTTACTCAAATGATCCAGTTCACTCTGATGATGGTTTGCCGGACAATCCAGATAATAATCCAGATGACAAGAATCCTGTAGGTGAGACGGTTGAATCAGATGTTTATACTTATGTTACTGGTATTCAGATAACTAAAATCATGTATGATGGTGACAGAGTTAGACATACTCTTGAAGGCGCACAATTCCAGATTAGTGGTATAGCATTGAATAAGATTCTTATCACAGGAGAAGAGTTTGTGGCGGTAGAAAATCCGACCGATGCGCAAAAGCCGACCGCAGATAATGAATATTATTGGGGTTTGAATGACAACTCTTATACAAAAGATGATCCTAATACAACAGGAATGAACACAGAGAAGTATGTGAAGAATGATGCAGGAGAGTATGTCATTTATGAGAAGAAACCTTTCACCACGGCATCTTCTGAAACAACAGAGGGTGAGGAAACAAGGATAAGTGCGACAGCAGAGGTTAATAGCGATGGTGTTTTGGTTTTCAAAGGCTTAATGGAGGGTGAATATAAGATTACAGAGTTGGTGGCCCCTAATGGCTATAACCTCTTAAAAGAGCCTATCGAAGTATCTATTACATGGAATGAGCCAGAAGAAAGTTCTACAGCTTGTAGTTGGACAGCTAAGAGTAGCATAGCTAAAACAACTGAGAACCCTGAAGGAAACATTGATTTGGATGAAGCATTAGGTATTTTCAAGTTTGATGTAGAAAATACCTCCGGTGCCCTCCTTCCCTCCACCGGCGGCATCGGCACCACAATCTTCTACGTAGTAGGCAGCATCCTTGTCCTCGCGGCAGTAGTCCTGCTGGTAGCCAAGAAGCGCATGAGCGCAGAGAAGTAAGCATTCCATTCCGCTTACCTAAGTACTTACAGCAACATCCCAAAGGGATGTCAGCTACAAATGAACCAAACGTACTAAAAGCAACAAACTAATTCTGCTGTCCCCAGGGAGACAAAAAAGTCTCCCCGGGAGGCAGCAGCGAGGAGAGTCCTGCATGAAGAAGCACATATCCACAATCATCTTAATAGTGATTCTGTTCGCAGGCCTGTCCTTGCTGCTGTACCCTACAGTCAGCGATTACTGGAACTCGCTCCACCAGTCCAGGGCCATAGCCAGCTACGTGGAAGACGTGGCGAACCTGGACAACGAGACCTACGAGAAAGTGCTGGAGGATGCCAGAGCCTACAACGAGAGCCTGAAGCACCGGCAGAACCGCTACTTCCCCACAGAGGAAGAGACGGAGGACTACATGAGCCAGCTCAACGTCTCCGGCAGCGGTGTCATGGGATATATAGACATCCCTGTAATCAGCTGCACCCTGCCCATCTACCACGGCGTGGACGAGGCGGTGCTGCAGGTGGCCGTAGGCCACATAGATTCCTCTTCCCTGCCGGTAGGCGGCCAGGGAAGCCATTGTGTCCTGTCAGGCCACAGGGGTCTGCCCTCCGCGAAGCTGTTCACGAATCTGGATCAGCTGAAAGAGGGGGACATCTTCATGATTCGCGTGCTGGACGAAGTGCTGACCTATGAGGTAGACCAGATACGCATCGTCCTCCCGGAGGAGGTAAGCGACCTGGACATGGTGGAAGGGAAAGACTACTGTACGCTGGTGACCTGCACCCCCTATGGGGTGAACACCCACCGTCTCCTGGTGCGGGGATACCGCATTGCCAATACGGAAGAGGCGGCGGCTGTCCGGGTGACGCCGGATGCCATCAAGCTGGATCCGAAGCTGACGGCGCCTGCGCTGGCGATTCCGATGCTGGCGCTGCTGCTGATATGGCTGCTGATTCATTACCGCAAGAAATAAGGGAAGGGACATTATAGAGCATGACAGACAGGGAATTGCACAAGCTTGGCCGCCGGGATCTCCTTCAGCTGATGCTGGAGTCGGCCAGGGAGGCGGAGAAGTCGCGGAACCAGTTGAAGGAGACGGAGAATCAGCTGGCGGCTCTGAAGAAGAATTACGAACGTCTGAGGAAGCGTCTGGACGATAAGGATGTCCAGATCCACAATTTGAAGGATAAGCTCCAGGCTGTCCGGAAGCAGCGGGAAATCCAGCTGGAGGAAGCGGGCTCCATCGCGGAAGCGTCCCTTCGGCTGAACGGAGTCTTCGAAGCGGCTCAGAAAGCTGCGGAGCAGTATCTATATAATATAAAAATCAAAGCGCAGATGGAAGAGTGCAGCAGACAGAAGGGTGTGCGTGAGCAAGGTGAAGAGCAGGAGAAAAGACAGGAAGGGGCTGGAGATTCCGTCCCTGGAGCAGATAGAGACGGAGCTGCAGAAGGAACGCCATAAGTCCACTTTCAGCAGGGTGGTGCGGAGCACCCTGTATGCATTGCTGATTGTGGCGGCAGCGGCGGTGCTGGTGGCCGTGATGGTGTTCCCGGTGCTCCAGATCAACGGTTCCTCTATGACGGAGACCCTCTGGGAGGGGGATATCGTAGTGGCCTTAAGCGGTGCAAAGTACAGGACGGGAGAGGTGGTCGCTTTCTACTATAACAATACGATCCTGGTGAAGCGGGTGATAGCTTCGGCGGGTGACTGGGTGGACATCGATGAGGACGGCAATGTGTCGGTGAACGGCGAGATGCTGGATGAACCCTATGTGGCGGAGAAGGCTTTCGGCAACACGGACATCGCGCTTCCATATCAGGTGCCGGAGGGCAAGGTGTTCGTCATGGGAGACCACCGGGCCACCTCCATAGACAGCAGAAATTCGGCGGTGGGCTGCATCAGCGACGAGTTCATGGTGGGCAAGATTCTGTTCCGGGTCTGGCCTTTGTCAGAGTTCGGGATGGTGAAGTGATAGATTGGATGGGAAAGGGTTTAAGGAGGGGATGCCAATGAAACGAAAATGGATACGGTTGCTGACGCCGCTGGTTGTGGTGCTGAGCATGGCGCTGGCTCTGCCGTTCATGAGCAGCGCGGTGGATTTGAGCAGAAAGTGCAAGTTGACAGTCAGCCTTACGAACAATCCGGAGTTGGCAGAGGATTTGAAAGAGGCGGAGGTCGTCATTGATGTGTATCAGGTGGCCAGGGCGATTCTTCTGGAGTCGGGCGGCGCTGCCTACGATGCTTTCCGGTTCGAGGGAATGGGGGCGTATACCGGTCTCGCGCTGACGGACGAACCTGTGAAAGAGAGCTGGAGCGACTGGCAGGCTGTGGCCCAGGAAGCAGCCTGTATTGTGCTGGGGAATCTGGCGGAGAACGAAGTCCCCGATTCACTGGGATGGGTGGCCACCCTGGAGAGGAATGAGGCAGGGGAATATGCCGTCTCCGATTTGGACGCCGGTCTCTATCTGCTGATTGCCAGAGGGGAGGGCCTGACCAGAGACGAATATGTCACACAGCTGCCCGAGGCCCAGGAGGAAGAATCCGGTACCGAGCGGCAGGAGGGCAGCATCGCCACAGTGGCCTATACGGATGAATATATCTACACCTTTCTGCCGGAGCTGGTGGCGCTGCCTAATAAGGAGGCAGGGCCGGGGAATCTGGCAGGTTCCGCAGACGGCGGAGAATGGCTGTATGATTTCGCCATTTTCATGAAGCCCGGGCGGGAGCCTCGCTTCGGCTCCCTGGAAATCGTGAAGAGCCTCCGTACCTATGAGACAGTGGAGGACGCAGACCATCCGGAGGATGAGGAGGGCGGCACGGAATTGGATGCCCAGAGAGCTACCTTTGTCTTCGATGTGGAGGCCACGCTCCGGGGCAGGACAGTGTACAGCAATGTGATGTCCCTGACCTTCGACCGGCCCGGCGAGAAACGGATTCTGATAGAGAATAAGATTCCGGTGGGTGCGGAGGTGACGGTGACGGAGGTCTACAGCGGCGCCAGCTACACGATGACTGCCGCGGACTGGACCACCCCCAATGTCATCAGCGCCACGGAGCTGGCCAGCGTCACGTTTACCAATGACTACAACCGGAGCCACAACAGCGGCCACGGCATCATCAACCATTTCCAGCCGGAGATGGATGCCGGCGGCACATGGATCTACAATTGGGTGTCGGCGGAGGATACGCTGGGTCTGCCGGAAGCTAAAACAGAGCAGCGCAGCCAGCTCGAAGATGAAGATGGCGGGGATGAAAACCAGGCTGGAGCAGGCGGAAGCGGCATCCAGAACGGAGAAGCGAGTGGAAGTCCGGAGCAGACCCCGGCAGAATAAGAGAGAGGAGGGGGATTGGATATGAAAAACGTTTTTCATAAGAAGCAGACGGAATTAACCGGAAAATGCCTTCTTGCCCTCCTTGCGGTGGGGATGGTACTGGCCGCGGGCCTGGGCAGCGCCAATGCGTATTTCACCACCTACGCCGAAGCCCAGGGGGGCGTCACCATCCATCTGGGGGACAGGACGGAGATTGACGAGGAGTTCTCGGAGTGGATGAAACGGGTTCTGGTCACCAGCGAGGAGGACTCCATGCCGGTGTATGTCCGTGTGAAGGCTTTCTGCGGTTCGGAATACATGCTCCGCTACGCCTGGGAGAGCGATACATGGTCGGAGACAGTCCAGGGCACAGGTTCCCTTGTGGCGGACAGTGATACTGGCTATTACTATTATACTGACATCTTGTACGGCGGCCAGTCCACCAGCCAGTTCCTGATTCAGATATTGAACAGGGACGGAGAGCCCATAGCAAGCGGTGCCGATGCCTCTGACTTTAATGTGGTAGTCGTCTATGAGAGCACACCTGTCCTGTATGACGAAGCTGGCAACCCCTATGCGGATTGGACGGGAGAGGTTCGCACCCAACGACCGGAAGAGGGAGGTGACGACTGATGGGTAAGACGGCATTTCGCAAGGTGAAGAAAGCGTTGGCATCGCCCGTCGCCACATTGGCCCTGTTCGCTGTAGCAGCATTGCTTTTGCTGGGCAGCACCATAGGTGGGGCCAGGGCAGCGCTGACTTTTTATTCCGAGAATTACACGGCCAGCGTGGAACTGTACAATATCGGCGTGACGCTGCTGGAGAACGGTACGCCGGTGTCCTGGCGCAACTACGGAAACGAATCCGACGGCGAATGGACGGAGAAGCAGGACGCGAAGCTGCTCTCCCATCTGGAGGGCCGGACTGGGGAGGATTCCTTCAAGGTGGGCAAGATTTATCCGGAGGAGCTGTCGGTGCGCAACAGCGGCACCATCGACCAGTATGTCCGGGTGACAATCTACAAGTATTGGCTGGATCGGGACGGGAAGAAGATGCAGGCCCTCTCTCCGGACATGATAGAGCTGGAGCTGAATCTGGAGCCGGATGCAGACGGGAACTGCTGGCTGGTGGATGAGGAAGCTTCCACTGCAGAGAGGACGGTTCTGTATTACAACCATATCTTAGGAACGGGCCGGACTACCTCTCCTTTGAGCAGTACGATTAAAATAAGCAACTGGGTGGCTTCCAAGGTAAGCGAGACGGCACAGACGGAGGGGGGACATACCACGATTACCACAGTCTACGATTATGACGGCGTCACCTTCCAGCTGGAGGCGAAGGTGGACGCGGTACAGACCCACAGCGCTGCAGACGCCATCTGGAGCGCCTGGGGAAGCAGGGTGGACATTAACGGGAATGGCACATTGAGCCTGAGAACCAGCAGCATCAGCCAGGCGCAGGTACCGGAGGACAACAGCTCGGAGCAGGTACCGGACGACGGCAGCCAGGAGCAGGCACCCAATGGCGGCGGCCAGACGCAGACACCGGAAGACGGAGACCAGGCACAGGAGTAGGAGGGGAAGGGTTTGAGAGAAGGAAGCTTGAAAAAGAGACTGAAAGGCTTGCTCCTGACGGCATGCTGCCTGTCATGCTGCATAGCCCTGCCGGTGCGTGCGGATGAATTCACAGGAGGCAGCGGATGGAAGGTCAGCTTTACTGCCGGGAACGAGATGGCCAGCAATTTTACGAAAGCAGATATCGTGGACGCGGTGTCCGGTCTGCAGCCCGGCGACAGCATCACTTTCACGGTAGGGCTGAGGAACGAGAATCCGGAGACTGCAAGCTGGTATATGACCAACAAGGTGATTTCCTCCCTTGAGGACAGCAGCAAGACCAATACCACCTCCGGAGGCGCCTATTCCTATGTGCTGACCTACTGGAATCAGGCGGGGCAGCAGGATGTGCTGTTTGACAGCGATACTCTGGGCGGCGACGGGGAGAGCCAGGCCGGCGTGGGACTGCGGGCCGTGTCCTCTTCCCTGGGCAACTATTTCTTCCTTGACACCCTGGCTACCGGCCAGGAGGGGAGGATCACCCTGCGGATTACCCTGGACGGCGAGACACAGGGCAATGCCTATCAGAATACCCTGGCGGATCTGCAGATGAATTTTGCCGTGGAGCTTGCGCCGCCGGTAGTGCAGGTGGATGAGGTGGTAGAGGGCGATGTGGTGTCCAGAAGGACTACGGTGGTGAAGACCAGCGATGACACGAATCTGGTTCCCTACTTCATCGCCATGGGAGTCAGCGGAGTCCTGATGCTGGGGCTGGCGGCTTATAGCCTGAAGCAGGGCAGAAAAGAGAAGAAGGAGGGCGTGGGAAAATGAGGATGAGAAATAGAATGCTCGCTGTGGTGTTCTCCCTGATTCTTGCGCTGTCCCTGCAGTTGAACGCGGAGGCCGAAGAGGAGGCATATACCTACACGGTGCGCCTGTTCTCCGGGCAGCAGGGCACCTTCGAGGATGTGAACGTATCTGTGGTGCGGGGAGACACGGTCATCCCGCTGCAGTTTTCGGATTGTGACACTGTGGCAATCAAGGGGCTCATGTACGGTGACCGGCTGACCTTCGACGTGAGTACTGCGAACATGGTCCTAAGCCAGGAAGGCAAGTATTATGTCAAGGGAATCCGTGAGAGCGGAAAGGACAATCAGACCATCCAGAGCGGGAGCGGAAGAAGCGCCGGCGGGGCGACGGCTTCCTTTCCGGTGGAATGCGACACGGACTATGTGGTAGGCTATGGTCTGCTGGTGGACGCGGTGGCATACACGGTGAACTATCAGGACGCAGACGGTAATGCGCTTGCTCCCAGTAGGACTTACTACGGAAATGTGGGAGATAAGCCGGTTGTGGCGTATCTTTATATTGACGGCTATCAGCCACAGGCTTATAATATCACAGGAACCCTTCAGAGCGATTCGTCGAAGAATGTCTTTACATTCGTCTACACACCGGCTGAGCCCGGCAGGGTAGTCACGAATACCATCGTTCTGCCGGGCACCACCATCGACCTGGGGACGGAAGTGATTCCGGGCGTTCCCGGCGGCGGAGGCGGAACGCCGGGAGGCCCTGGCGGCGGTGGCGCGGATGAAGGCCCTGGCGGCGGAGGAGAGGAGGAAACTCTGCCCGATGATCCTACGCCTACGAATCAGGGGCCGGATGAAGTGGAAGACCTGGACGAGGAAGAGACGCCGACCGGTAATTTCCCGGAAGGGATTGAAAATGCGATGGAAGTCCTGGGAGACGGCATCCTGTTGTTCGGAGGCCTCCCTCTGGCAGCCAGGGCAGCCATCATAGCGGTGTTCGCAGGAGCTGTGGGTCTGGGCGTCTGGGCTATCGCGATTACGAAAAAGAAGAAGGAACAGCGAATCCGGGAGTCCGAAGAGGATAGCATAGAAGAGGATGAAAGATGAGCGGGAAATCGAAGGCCTCGGGCCGGAGTTCGCAGGGCGGGAATCTGGTTCCCGCCCTTTGCAACGTGCTGGGGATATTGATTTTGCTGTCAGTCATAGCCTCTTGTCTTCCGATGGTGATCCCTCAGATGATGGGATACGAAGTCTACAATGTAGTCAGCGGAAGCATGGAGCCGGGCATTCCGGTGGGCAGCGCGGTGTATGTGGCGCAGGCCAGGCCTCAGGACATCCGGCAGGGGGATATCATCGCTTTCCGCAGCGGAGGCAGCGTCATCACCCATCGGGTGGTGGTGAACCGCATCGTGGAAGGCGAGTTCGTCACCAAGGGAGATGCCAACGCGGCAGAGGACATGAACACAGTGGAATACAGCAACCTGATAGGCCGGGTGGAGCGCCATATTCCGGTAATCGGGGAGCTGATGGGGATATACGCCAGTTCTGTGGGGAAGGCGTACCTGCTATGCTATGCTGCCTGCGGAGCCATGCTGAACATGCTGGCGGGCCGTCTGCGGGATCGGCGCCGGGAGAAGGCAATGGGGACGGAGGACGGCAGTTTGCGGGGAAATGAGTGAAGCGACAGGGTGAGGGAGGCTTATGGGAAGACGGGCGAGGCTTATTCTGATGGCGCTGCTGGGGGCGGTGTTCCTGGGATCGCTGATTGCGGTGCTGGCGGCGCGGCACAGATATCGGGAGGAGGATCGGTTATATGACCTGGCGGCGGAGGAATTCCTGAAGGAGACGGTACAGGACGCTTCCGGCAGGACAACCGGAGAGGGCGTGGCGGAGAAGAAAGAACGGATCGCGCCGATTGAGGTGGATTTTGACGCTCTGCTGGAAGCCTGTCCTGACGCGGTGGGCTGGATCTACTGTGAGGACACACCGATCAATTATCCTGTGGTGCAGGGGAAGGACAACGGCTATTATCTGCGGCGCAGCTATACGGGGACGGCCAGCACCGCCGGCTCTATTTTCATAGACGCCTCCAACAGGGGGGACTTTACGGATTCCAATACCATAGTTTACGGCCATCATATGAAGAACGGCTCCATGTTCGCCTGTCTGGACAAATGGGGGGAACAGGAATTCTATGAGGCCCATCCGGTGATGTGGCTTCTGACACCCGGACAAGACTATGAGATTGTCTTGTTTTCCGGCTATACCACCGCAGCCACATCGGACACTTATAGAATATTTCAGGGGTACGGACCGGAGCTGGACGAATATCTGGCCGACTGCATGGCACAGTCCGATTTTCAGGCAGATGTGGATATAGACGGGAAGGGGCGCTATGTGGTTCTTTCTACCTGCGCCTATGTCTTCGCGGACGCCAGGCATGTCCTTCACGGCGTGCTGGTGCCGGCAGACAGCGCGGGAGGCGTCGGAATCCGCTGATTGAGGCCGGGAGAGATGCCAAAAAGCAGGGAGGCTGCCGATGAAAGGGGAGGAGATTTGGAGAAAATCAAGGATGTATTGTATATAAGGACATTGGGCGGATTTTCCATGGAATGGAACGGCAAGGCCCTCACCGGCAGCGCCAAGTCCAGCGTGTCCCAGTTCGCCTGTCTGATGCAGATACTGCTGCACCATAGAGAGAAGGGAATCGAGAGGGAGCAGGTGGAAGAATATCTGTTCAGTGACAGGGACCTGGAGAATCCCCATCACGCCATGCAGAGCGTAATCTATAATGCGAAGAAGAGGCTGAGAGCCGCGGGACTGCCGGACGTGAACTATATAGAGCAGAAGAAAGGCGTCTTCTGCTGGACGGATCGGATTACAGTGGAGGAGGACGCGGCAGAATTCGAAGGCCTGTACCGGCAAGCCGTACAGGAGGAAGAGGGGGACAGGAAACTGAGCCTGTACCTGGAAGCCTGCCATCGCTACACAGGGGAGTTCCTGCCGGCCCAGACCGGCGCTATCTGGGTGGCCCAGGAGGCCAAGCGGTATCGGGAGATTTTCTGTACCTGCGTGGAGGAGGCGGTAAATCTGCTGCGGGAGCGCCAGGATTACTTTCAGATGGAGGCGCTGGGCATCTATGCGGCGGAAATCAACCCCCTGGCCGACTGGGAAATTGTGACCATGGAAGCCCTGGAGTCCATGGGGCGCTATGAGGATGCAAGGAAGCTTTACGATGACACGGTGGAATACTATCTCCAGGAGCAGGGACTGCGTCCTTCCAAGAAGCTGCTGGAGCACCTGGACAGGCTGGGAATGCAGATGGAGCACCACCATGAAGTGCTGGATGCCATCCAGGCCAAGCTTTCCCAGGAGAATGGGAACGAGACGGGGGGGTATCTCTGCCCCTATCCGGTATTCCGGGGCATCTACCACATGGTGGAGCGGCTCATGGAGCGGGGAGGGCAATCGGTGTTCCTGATGCTGTGCACGGTGGTGGACGGCAAGGGCAATCCCATGAAGGACGGTCCCATGCTGGAAGAGCTTTCCCAGCGGATGTGCGAGTCCATACGCCTTGCCGTGCGGCGGGGAGATGTGCTCAGCAAATACGGAAGGGGGCAGTATCTGGTGCTCCTGATCAATATCACCAGGGAGAACTGCAAGATCGTTCAGAAGAGAATCAATTATCGATTTATCGTAGGGCATCAGCGTACCGGGATACAGTACTATGTCAACAGTGTATTCTGTACGCCGAACTGGAAGGACAGGTAGAAAGGACGGTTTCATGGAAAGATCTCAATGCTATATCGGAACGCTGAACGGCGTGGTGGTGTGCGCGGACTGTACGGAAGAGGCGGGAATCTCGGGTAGGCTGTATCATGGCTATCGGGAGGAAGGCTTTTCTTTCCGGAATCTGCAGCAGATGCTCTCGGAGATGGAGCAGATGTTCGACAGCATCGGATACCCGCACCCTTCCACGGACAGCCGCTCTTTCGCGTTGGAGAAGCAGGGGATTGGAGCGAGACAGGAAAGGATGAGAAGGATGAGCGACGTAGAATTATTAAGCAGACACGGAGATCTGGGGACTTTCATCGTCCGGGTCCAGCACAGGCAGAACAGCAGCTGGCAGGGAAGCATCACCTGGACGGAACAGAACAAGACGATCTACTTCCGCTCCGTGTGGGAGATGATCAAGCTGATAGAGAGCGCCGTGGATTCGGTCAGCTCTCAGGAGGAAGAGGACAGCCGGGTATCCTGGTTCGAATCTGAGGAAGAAGCCGGAGGCATGCACTGAATGCCCCGGCTTCTAAATTCTTTATAAAAAAACTGAAAGCAATTGAAATAGAAACTGAATTGTGGTAAAGTATAAGAGATTAAAATTCTGGTCAGAAGGAGAATTGCGGCATATGGAACGGTATAAACAGGAATTTATCGAATTCATGGTGGACTGTAAGGCGCTGAAATTCGGGGAATTCATCCTCAAAAGCGGCAGAAAGTCCCCTTTTTTCATGAATGCGGGCTCTTATGTGACCGGGGGCCAGCTGCGGCGGCTGGGAGAGTATTATGCCAGGGCGATTCATGAGAATTACGGGGACGACTTTGATATCCTGTTCGGGCCTGCCTACAAGGGAATCCCCCTGAGCGTGGCGGCTGCCATGGCGTACAGTGAGATCTACGGCAGAGAAGTCCGTTATTGCTCTAACCGCAAGGAGGCGAAGGACCACGGCGATGCCGGCATCCTTCTGGGAAGCGGCCTGCAGGACGGGGACAGAGTGGTGATGATCGAGGACGTGACTACTTCCGGCAAGTCCATAGAGGAGACCTATCCCATCCTGACAGCCCAGGCGAAGGTGGAGGTCAGGGGGCTGATGGTATCCCTGAACCGCATGGAGAAAGGGCCGGGAGGAACCATGAGCGCCCTGGATGAGATCAGGGAGCGTTACGGCATAGAAGCCCATGCCATCGTGACCATGGAGGAGGTCGTGGAGCACCTGTACAATAAGCCGTACAAAGGCCAGGTTTACATTGATGATGCCCTGAAAGCGGCGATTGATGAATATTATGGAGTGTATGGAGCAGAGCGCTGATATCCGGAGACGAAAGTGCAGGAAAGAAGGGAGCAGACATATGGGAGAGAGATTATATAAGGTGATGAAAGGGGCAGGAGCCACCAGCATTACGGTTGGCGTGATTACATTGGTCGTGGGGATAGTATCTGGAATTCTTCTGATTATTACCGGAGCGAAGCTGATTGCCGGCAAGTCGAAAATCATATTTTAAGCGAGGAGCGATTGGCGGGCATTTCCTATCTGGGGAGTGCCCTTTAGAGTTTTTATGAAAAAAAGAAAAGGATTCATTTTTACCGATAAAAAGCATTCCAACCGGGCAATCATGGCTACGATTCTGGGAATCATCAGCCTGGCCTCGCTGGGGGCCATGGTGTTCCTCTCCTACCGGAACGCCGGAGAGGTGGGTACGGGGTTCGGCGCAGCTGCGCTGTTGGCGGCGCTGTATTCTACCGTGGGGCTGGTGCTGGGGCTGGCTGCCATACAGAGAAAGGAATATTACAGAATCTTCCCGGTGCTGGGCATCCTGCTGAACCTGGCGGCTCTGGCGGGCATTGGACTGATACTGTATGTGGGTGGCGGCACGGGATGAAGGATTGAGGACATGGCTGAAAATAAGGGTTGCGAAGAAGTGCATCTTTTAGTAAACTGGAAGAGACAGGAAACCGGAGGCACATCCGGAAGAGCAAAAAAGGTATCGAAGGAGGAAGATATGGTGACAAGCGGAACACTGGAAACAGGAAAGCCGAAGGTGGGCATCGTCATGGGGAGCGATTCCGACATGCCTGTGATGGCAAAGGCGGCGGATATCCTGGAGGAGCTGGGCATTCCTTATGAAATGGCAATCATCAGCGCTCACAGAGAGCCGGACGTGTTTTTCGAATATGCCAGAGGCGCTGAGGAGAAGGGCTTCAAGGTAATCATAGCGGGAGCCGGGATGGCGGCCCATCTGCCGGGCATGTGCGCGGCTATCTTTCCCATGCCTGTAATCGGAGTTCCCATGCACACCAGTTCCCTGGGAGGGCGGGACTCCCTGTACTCCATCGTGCAGATGCCCTCGGGCATTCCGGTGGCCACGGTGGCCATAGGCGGCGGTGCCAACGCAGGGCTCTTAGCGGCGAAGATTCTGGCCACGTCGGACAGTGAGCTGCTTTCGAAGCTGAAGGACTACAGTGCGAGGCTGAAGGGGCAGGTGGAGGCCAAGGATGCCAGGCTACAGGAGCAGGGCTACAGGGCTTACCTGGAGTCCCAGAAGAAGTAGGGCCTGAAGGGAGACAGGAGCGGGATAAATAAAGCGGCAGCGACTCTGGCAGCGCCCTGGAGGATTTGAATAGAGGGTAAGCCCTGGCCCTGGCAGGCAAGGCATCTGCGGAATGGCTGCTGCATGGAATAGGAGGACAGAAAAAAGTGGATTATAAGAAGGCGGGAGTGGACATTGAGGCGGGCTATCGGTCTGTTGAGCTGATGAAGGAGGATGTCAGGCGGACCATGCGCCCTGAGGTGATGGGCGGCATCGGCGGTTTCTCGGGGGCGTTCTCCCTGGAAGCCGTGAAAGGCATGGAGAAGCCTGTGCTGCTGTCCGGCACGGACGGAGTGGGCACCAAGCTGAAACTGGCTTTTCTTCTGGAGAAACATGACACCATAGGGATTGACTGTGTGGCTATGTGCGTGAACGATGTGGCCTGTGCCGGGGGGGAGCCTTTGTTTTTTCTGGATTACATTGCCTGCGGCAAGAATTTCCCGGAGAAAATCGCTTCCATCGTGAAGGGCGTGGCCGAAGGCTGCAGACAGGCCGGGGCGGCGCTGATCGGCGGCGAGACGGCGGAGCATCCCGGGCTGATGCCGGAGGAGGAGTACGACCTGGCGGGCTTCGCGGTAGGCGTGGCGGAGGAGAAGGAGCTGATTACGGGTGAGCATATCCAGGATGGGGACGTGCTTGTGGGCATTGCTTCCTCCGGCGTGCATTCCAACGGATTCTCCCTGGTGCGCAAGGTCTTCGAGATGACCCGGGAGAGCCTGGACACTTATTATGAGGAGCTGGGCGGTACGCTGGGGGAGACTCTGCTGACTCCTACGAAGATTTATGTGAAGGCGTTGAAATCCGTCAAGGATGCTGGGATTGTAGTCAAAGGGTGCAGCCATATTACCGGCGGCGGCTTTTATGAGAACATCCCCAGGATGCTTCCGGAGGGAATCCGCGCCCTGGTGGAGAAAGACAGCTATGAAGTGCCCGCCATCTTCCGTCTTCTGCAGGAGAAGGGCGCCATCGAAGAGCAGATGATGTACAATACTTACAACATGGGCCTTGGCATGGTACTGGCTTTAGCGCCGGAGGATGCGGACAGAGCTGTGGAAGCCATCCGGGCGGCAGGAGAGAAGGCATACATCGTGGGCCGCTGCAGGGCCGGAGAAAAGGGTGTGGATATATGTTGAAGATAGTGGTGTGCGTATCCGGAGGCGGCACGAATCTGCAGGCCATCCTGGATGCCCTGGACAGCGGACAGATAACGAATACGCAGATACAGGCCGTCATCAGCAACAACGCGGGGGCAAAGGCGCTGGAGCGGGCCAGGACCCATGGGATTCCCGCCCTTTGCCTTTCGCCCAGGCAGTATCCCCACAGGGAGGCTTTCAATGAGGCGTTTACGGAGAGAATGGTGCAGCTTTCCCCGGATTTGATTGTACTGGCGGGGTTTCTGGTGCGGATTCCGCCCCAGATGGTGGCCCGGTTCTCCAACCGCATCATCAATATCCATCCCTCTCTGATTCCTTCCTTCTGCGGTGTGGGCTATTACGGGCTGAAAGTTCATGAGAAGGCGCTGGAGCGCGGGGTGAAGGTCACAGGGGCCACAGTGCACTTCGTAAACGAGGGCATGGACGAGGGGCCGATCATCGCCCAGAAGGCAGTGCGCGTGGAGGAGGACGACACGCCGGAGGCACTGCAGCAGCGTGTCATGGAGCAGGCGGAGTGGATATTGCTCCCCAAAGCCATTGACGATATCGCGAACGGAAGGATACAAGTAATCGACAACAAGGTCAGAAGCTGTCAGCATGGACAACGGTGAAGAAGGTTCTGGCGGGGAGCGTAGGGCGCAGAGGGCTGATATCATAAAACCGTGTGCGCAGAATTGCAGTTGGCTTGGACAGGGGTATGACAGAGGATATCGACAATAGATACAGAGAGACAGGAACACAGAAAAGGGGTGCGGCATGAAGGTATTGATTATAGGCGGCGGCGGGCGGGAGCACGCCATCGCGGTGGCAATGAAGAAGAGCAGAAGGGTGGACGCGCTGTACTGCGTGCCGGGCAACGCGGGAATCGCGCAGATAGCAGAGTGTGAACCATCCATCGGCGTCATGGAATTCGACAGAATCGTGGCATATGCCAGAGAGAAGCAGGTAGATCTGGTGTTCGTGGCACCGGATGACCCGCTGGCGGGAGGTCTGGTGGACGTGCTGGAGGAAGCGGGATTGAGGGCCTTCGGTCCCAGGAAGGACGCGGCCATCCTGGAGGGCAGCAAGGCTTTCTCCAAAGATTTGATGAAGAAATACCACATCCCCACGGCGGCTTACGAGACCTTTACGGATTCGGAGAAGGCTCTGGAATATCTGGAACATGCCAGGATGCCTATCGTATTGAAGGCAGACGGTCTGGCTTTAGGCAAGGGCGTGCTGATCTGCAACACCCTGGAGGAAGCGAAGGCCGGCGTCAGGGAGATTATGGAGGAGAAGCATTTCGGCAGCGCGGGAGATGCCCTGGTGATCGAGGAGTTCCTTACGGGGAGAGAGGTTTCTGTGTTGGCGTTCGTGGACGGCAGGACAGTGCGGCCCATGACCTCCGCCCAGGACCACAAGCGCGCCTGGGACGGGGACAAAGGACCCAACACAGGGGGAATGGGCAACTTTTCACCCAGTCCCTTCTACACGGAAGAGGTGGATGCGTACTGCAGAGAGCATATCTACCAGCCCACCGTGGATGCCATGGCGGCGGAGGGAAGAGAGTTCAAAGGTGTCATCTTCTTCGGCCTGATGCTGACGGAGGACGGTCCGAAGGTGCTGGAATACAATGCCAGGTTCGGCGATCCGGAAGCCCAGGTGGTGCTCTGCAGGATGAAGAACGACCTGCTGGACGTGGTGGACGCCTGTATCGACGGGCAGCTGGACAAGGTGGAGCTGGAGTTCGAGGATAATGCGGCGGTGTGCGTGGTGATGGCTTCCGATGGCTATCCGGTTTCTTATAAGAAGGGATTTGAAATCAAAGGGCTGGAGCGGTTCGATGGGAAGGACGACTACTATTGTTTCCACGCGGGGAGCCGCTTCGACGAGGAGGGCCGTATCGTGACCAACGGGGGCCGGGTGCTGGGAGTGACCGCCAAGGCGGCGACTTTGAAGGAAGCCAGACAGAAGGCCTATGAAGCCACAGGGTGGGTGTCTTTTGCCAACCAGTATATGAGACATGACATCGGCAAGGCAATCGATGAAGCGTAGAAAAGAATAACAGGAAATAAGGGGGACGGAGGTGGATACAGATGAGTGTCCTGGGATCATTGGATATGTACAATATCCCTCGGGTATGTAAGGAATGCGGCGGCGTGATGATATTCAAGGGTGTGGGAGAGTATCACTGTGAGGAATGCGGAGCCGTGGATTATGACGACTATGGAAAGGTGAGATGCTACATCGAGGCGAACAGAGGAGCTACGGCAGCGCAGATCGAGCAGGCTGTAGGAGTGCCCCAGCGCACTATCCGCCGCCTTCTGAAGGATGGTAGAATAGAGATAACAGAAGGATCCAAGGTATTCCTGCGCTGCGAGCTGTGCGGCAAGCAGATCCGTTCCGGCGAGTACTGCCCGGAGTGCGAGATTAAGGTACACCGCAATCTGGAGGAGAAGCAGAGAGAGCTGCTGAACAAAGCAGTCCACGGTTTTGGTATGGAGCAGAAGTCCGAGGAGGGTCAGAAGAGATTCACCCGGGAGAATTAAAATCAAGGAGAAGAAGCACATGAAAAAAGCAAAAGAGTTGAGGCGGAAATGGCTGGCAGGAGCGTTCTCGCTGGTGTTGGCGCTGGGAATATTCGCAATAGGATTCTGGGCGAACGCGATTTCAGGCTACGCGGCGGCCCAGGCAACGGTCACTGCCCCCAATGGTGCCAAGATCAGACAGGAAGCAAGCACCAGCAGCACCATGGTAGGCGGCGCTGAAAAGGGAAAGGTGCTGAACGTCCTGAGCGAGGTACAGGGCGCTGACGGCTATACCTGGTATCAGGTCCAGGTGAATGATACGACCACGGGATATATCCGTTCTGACCTTGTGGATGTCACCGGTGATATCGGGGGCGGAACGGAAGGAGGGACGGAAGGCGGCACAGAGACAGGCGGAGAGGAAGTGCCTCCTGTGGAAGTGTCTCAGGTGAATCCTGTCAACGCCACGGTGTTCGACGATCTGACGGATATTATGGACACGGCATCCGCTTCCGGTCAGTCTCTGGGAATCGTCCCCAGGGAGACGGTGGTGACGGTCACAGGTTATGTGGACAATGCGGAAGGCAGATGGTACCAGGCCAGCTATAATTCGGAGGGAGGCGAAGTCGGCGGCTTCATCCTTTCGGATCATGTAGTCCTGTCGGCGGATTTGACGCCCCTGGGGACGGATCCCGCTCCGGACAGCGAACCGGCCCCGGAGGAGACACCCAGGTATGAACTGGTGGAGAAGGATGGAGACTGGCTGCTGGTGGACAATGAGAAGAACCCGGGATATGGTTATTCCGTTGGAGGCCTGTTCGATGGGCTCAAAAAGAACGAGGTTCTGTATGAGGACAGCCAGGCGCAGGTGAAGAGCCAGAAGATTATCATCATTGTGTTGGTGTTTCTGCTGGTAGGCGCGGTGGCGGGCATCGCTTTCCTGGTGTTCAAGATTCGCGATATGTCCGATTCTGCTTATTTCAATGAAGTGGAGAACGAGACCCTTCGGCGCAGAAATGCCTCCGGTGGGCAGGGACAGAGCAAGCAGAGAGCGCCCATGCACACGGTGGGGCCGGAGAAGCAGACGGCCAGACCGGCGCGTCCGGCTTCTGAGGGCAGCCAGCGCACGGGTACGTCCCAGAGGAGCGCGGCGGGCACACAGTCCCAGAGACCGGTGGGAGGTGCGCAGCGAAGCGCCTCGGACCGCAGTGGGGGAACCGCCCAGGGCCAGCGTTCCGCGACATCCCAGGGTCAGAGGACTGTAAGCGGTACCCAGGGCCAGCGCCAGGCGGGCACGTCCATGGAGCGTGAAGCGGGAGGTGCTCCGGTGCGCCGCGGCACGGGCACGGCACAGCAGCGTCCGGCGGGCAGCGTTCAGGGGCAGAGGGCCAGTGGTTCCACGAGCCAGCGTCCGATGGGAGCTTCCCAGGGGCAGCGCCCGATGGGAGCCCAGGGCGCCAGAAGGACGGAAGCTACATCCG
>ERZ808037.1101-NODE-1101-length-19750-cov-3.890459_pt1 | contig 19750 bp, 17 predicted proteins | sample MGYA00380190_ERZ808037 | MGnify/ENA primary metagenome ERZ808037 (study PRJEB31490, sample SAMN06133399) | mouse gut metagenome | isolation source: J9 | host: mice | place: China: Chengdu | collected 2015-05 ... | reverse complement strand
CTTGCACCAATTCATAAATTGTTTGTGCCGACTACGTCGGCATGTTGGAAAGTGTGAAGGAAATCACTAAGCTTGAAAAGACCTCGCTAAGTGATTTCACGCTCTGCGAAGCAAAGCTTCTTCCCAAACTGCTAAAGCAGTTGTAAGAATCCGCAAGCGGATTCTTACGGACTTGCACCAGTTCATAAATTGTTTGTGCCGCCGATGGCGGCATGTTTGGAGGTATGAATAGTATCCTCGAAATCGTTGTTTTTGCGATTTATGTGCATGTTCTGCTCCAATCTGCGCAGTTCTTTGAAGTATATATTTTTAGCTTTTGGTACAATAAACAACAAAATATTTACTTTGTTATTATTTTTTGTTGCTTTTTACCAAAATAGGGAGTATACTTTAATAAAATAAAGTGCGGGAGGGATTATTATGAGTGAGAAAACAACTACTGTGGGTCATAAATTGAGAGGTTTTCGCAGCCTGACAGGAATGTTTATTCTGATTATTTGTATTATGGTTTCGGTTCCCACTATCGGTTTGGCATGTCTGGGTGTCTATCAAATGAGACAATCTATGCAGGAGTCTGTGGAATTATATGAAACATCCATGTTTGACGGTTATCAGATGGAAATCAAGTCTCAGGTGCAGGGTGCGTTAGCGGTGATACAAAGTTATTATGATCGCAGCCAAAGCGGCGAATTGACGGAAGAAGAAGCTCAGGAAATGGCCAGAGATGCGGTTCGCGCCATGCGGTACAGAGATGATGCTTCCGGATATCTGTGGATAGACGGAGAGGATTATACCTTGGTGGTGCATCCGATTCTGACGGAGCAGGAAGGAGACAACCGGTATGATATGACGGACCAAAACGGTGTCAAGGTTACACAGAATATCGTGGCTGCTGCGCAAGCCGGGGGCGGATTCAATGAGTTTTATTTTACCAAAGCGGATGGCGTAACGGTTGCGCCCAAGCTTGCATATTCACAGATGTTCACTCCTTGGGGATGGGCGGTTGCCACCGGAAATTATGTGGATGATATGAACGGGCAGATTAGCAGCATGAAGATAAACATCCAAAATAATTTTTCGAAAATGTTAATTATTTATGGTGTTTCGGCAGCTTTTATATTGGTTTTGGCACTGCTTGTATCGGCTCTGGTGGGAGTCCGGATTACCAAAGACATTAAATTGGTGAATGGCAATCTCCGTCAGGCTTCCATGGGAGACTTGAGGTTTACGGTTAATCCTTCGCTGATGAAACGTGCCGATGAGATCGGAACAATGGCTCGTTCATTGGATAATGTGTTGTCGTCACTGACGGATATGCTGGGCAATGTAATTCATACGGGAAAAAGTCTGGATCAAAGCAGCGAAAGGTTTAGCCAGAAATTCGAACATATTACGGACGGTATCAGAGATACCAATCAGGCCATTGATGATTTGGCACAGGGAGCCACCAATCAGGCTAATGATACCGAAACGGTGAACGGAAAGATTGTGGAGCTGGATAGGGTCATTGAGACGGAAAAGAACGACATACAGAAATTAGGAGAAGCCGTATCGGCCATGACGGAGCATTCGGTGGGAGCTGCCGAAAGTATCGGGGAATTGGATGTGATTACAAATACTACCATCGAGGCCATACATATAGTATCCGAGCAAATAAGCCAGAACAATGATTCTGCGGCAAATATCAACAAGGCTATAGAACTCATTAAAGCACTGGCAAAGCAGACCAATCTGCTTTCATTAAATGCAAGCATCGAGGCGGCAAGAGCGGGAGAATCGGGAAGAGGCTTTTCTGTTGTAGCGGAAGAAATCAGAAAACTTTCCGAAGAATCCTCCAATAATGCGTTGGAGATCGAACGGATTGTAAAAGAGCTTATCAGCAATGTGGCAGTCTCTGTCAACAAAATGAGTGAAGTAATGGAGAATGTGCAGAAACAACAAAAATGTCTGGATGAAACAAGAACCGCATTTCAGCTTTTAACGGAGGAGGTTTCTCTCGTGAAAGGCGTCACGGATGAAATTGGCGAACAAACAAAAATTTTGGGTTCCCTGAAAGAAATCGTCACGGATTCCGTCAACAGTCTGGCCAGTGTGGTAGAAGAAAACGCGGCCTCCACGCAAGAAACAAGCGCCAGTATGGCACTTTTGTCCGAAACAATTGATGAATGTACGGAAGATACCGAGAATCTGGTAACGTTGAGTCACCTTTTGAATCAGCAGGCATGTAAGTTCCAAGTGTAAAAAAGAAATTGTACATAAAATTCCGCCAAACGGCAAGAAGAATAGCAATTCTCTATAGACGGAAGAAGGACGTCCAAGAAGGATTACTTGTTATGACATATAGGTGAGAGTGAAATAAAGACCGATGGTTATGAACTGAACACAGCCCAAACCATCGGTTTTTATAGAATGGGGAGTGCCGCTTGCGGTACTTTTTTATTTAGAAAATCTAAGTCATTCCTTGGTTTGCACCAGTTCATAAATTGTTTGTGCCGACTGTGTCGGCATGTTTGGAAGGTAGAAAAGATAGATTCCGGAAGATGCTTAATTCTTGAAAATGCAGCCTGTTTGTTGTATAATAAGTTCCTAAAACGGAGCGGGATACGGGGAGAGGAGGGGAATCGGATTGTTTGACTTTATGCCGGATAAAATTGATTTTACGGATGAAAAACAATACGAGGATTTGCAGGAAAAAATGAACTATGCGCTTCAAAGTGTCCTAAGCGACAGTAACATTACATTGGAGCGGCTGGAAGAAATATTGTTTGCCGCACAATCATGGATACAACCGTTTATCTGTCAGATATTAAGCTTCGAAAGTATGCACACATTTTCCGAGTTAGGAAATGTCTTCGCATATATAAAAGAGAATGAAAAGAGGGAAGCATCGCGGCCATATCCCCAATTAGAAAAGTATTGTGAAATGTGTAATCAGATCGGATGTATTCTTGACAGCCATGACGACCCCGTATATCTTGAGTCCATACATTTTTCCCAAGAAGAAGCCGCCATGTCAGGCCGGAATTATTTTTCCGAATTGAAACAAAAAGATGCCATGACTCAGGCTTTTGCTTTTTATGGTTTTTCTGTTTTCGAATCTTATTATGATTTTATAAAATATTTTACTGTTATAAAAGAGAGAAGCTATGCCGTTAATCAATGCTTGATTCTGATTGATAATATCCTTTTTAACGTTCTGTGGTATCTTGACTGCGATTGCGGAAATCTTCCCGGAAACTCCTGCTTTTTGAGAGCCGTTGAAGAACTTTTCAATATTCTTTCAACAGATTTCTGACACTGTTTTGGCGGAGCAGTGGGCAGAGCAGGCTCCGCAATAGGCCGATGACCGGAGGACTACCCGATGCGGAGGGAAAGGGAAGAAAATATGGAGGGCAAATATGGAGGGCAAATATGGCAAAGCAAAAAGAAGTGAAAACCAATGCCATGAGAATTTTGGAATCTTTAAAGATTCCTTTCCGGCATTATACGTATGAGTGTGATGAATTCGTAGACGGATTGCAGATAGCGGACAAGCTTTCTCTGCCCTATGAAAAGGTATATAAGACTTTGGTGACGGTGGGAAGCAGCAAAAATTATTTTGTGTTTGTGATTCCCATTGCGGAGGAATTGGATTTGAAGGCGGCGGCCAGAAGCGTAGGCGAGAAAAGTGTGGAGATGATTCATGTGAAGGACATTAATGCCGTTACCGGTTATGTGAGAGGCGGCTGTACTGCCGTGGGAATGAAGAAGCAGTATGTGACCAGAATCGACAGTTCCGCACAGGCACAGGAAACCATCATTGTAAGCGGCGGAAGGATCGGTTCGCAGCTGGAGCTTTCACCACAGGATCTGGCCGGAGCGGCAAAGGCGGAGTTTGCGGAACTTATCCGGTGAAGGCTTTTTCGGACACGCCCTGAATAAGAGAATTTTGAAATAACGGAGAGTGATATGGAAACAAATATTGCAAAGGAAAATATTATGGAATATGATACGGTGGCATTGGACGACGGCAATAACGCAGTGGTTATTATCGACCAGACACTGCTTCCCGGAAAGACAAAGCTCGCGGCATTGAAGACGGCTCAGGAGATTTGGGAAGCTATTTATTTGCTGAGAGTGCGCGGGGCACCGGCTATCGGCGTTGCTGCGGCCATGGGAATCTATATACTGACAAAACAGATTGATACCGAGGATTTCGAAGTATTTTACGGGAAGCTTTGTGAATATAAGGAGTATCTGGATTCCGCCAGACCTACTGCAGTGAATCTCTCATGGGCCTTAAAACGTATGGAAGCGGCAGCGTTAAAGGCAGGAAGGGAAGAGGGGAAAAGGGTATCGGAGGTAAAAGAAATTCTCCGGCGGGAAGCTTTGGAGATCCGGGATGAGGATATCCGGGTCTGCCGGAAAATCGGAGAAAACGGATTACTTTTAGTGAAGCCCGGAGACGGAATCTTGACGCATTGCAATGCGGGAAAGCTTGCGGCGGTACAATACGGTACGGCCACGGCCCCCATTTATCTGGGACAGGAAAAAGGCTATCATTTTCGCGTGTTTGCGGACGAAACACGGCCCCTTTTACAGGGAGCGAGGCTGACGGCCTTTGAACTTTGCTCCGCGGGGGTGGATGTGACCCTGATTTGTGACAATATGTCCGCCAATGTAATGTCCAAGGGATTGATTCAGGCAGTGTTTGTGGGCTGTGACCGTGTGGCGGCAAACGGAGATACGGCGAATAAGATAGGAACTTCCGTGGTAGCGGCGGTGGCAAAGCATTATGGCGTGCCGGTCTATATCTGTGCGCCTACTTCCACAATTGACATGGATACGCCTGCCGGAGCGGAAATTAAGATCGAGGAGCGGCCGGCACACGAGGTTACGGAAATGTGGTATAAGGAGCCCATGGCTCCGGAGGGCATAAAAGTATATAATCCGGCTTTTGATGTGACGGACCATAAGCTGATTTCGGGCATTGTCACAGAGTACGGCATTGCAAGAGCGCCGTATACGGAAAGCCTGAAAGAGATCATGGATAAAAAGGCGGCTTCTCTGAAGTGAGAACTTTTCACAAGACGAAACGGCCAATCATCGGTGCGGGAAGGGCCATTGGAATAAGAAACGACCGCTCGGCAGTCCGGAATCAGGAAGCGTACGTACAGGTCAACGGAGGAATCAGAAAAATTATGACATATTCAGGATATTTATTTGTACATTTTATCGGAGAACAAAAGGACGGGGAACAAATTTATTTTTCTCTGAGCCGGGACGGGCTGCATTGGGAGGATCTCATGGGAGGCCGCCCCGTACTTCGAAGCGGCATTGGGGAAGAAGGAGCCAGAGACCCGTTTATAATCCGTACTCCCGACAGGTTTTATCTGATCGCTACCGATTTGAGAATAGAAGCGGGAAAAGGCTGGGAGGCGGCACAGTATGGCGGAAGCCGTGATATTTTAGTATGGGAATCCGAAGATTTAGTGAACTGGGAAGGGCCTGCGGCCCGGACAATAGGGGTGGAGGGCGCCGGATGCGTCTGGGCGCCGGAGGCAATCTATGATGAGGAAAAGGATGCCGTGCTGGTATTTTGGGCTTCTATGGTTGATAAGAAACAAAAAATATATGCTTCTTACACTACGGATTTTGTGAGCTTTACAGAACCCGTCGTTTTCTTGGAAAAAGAAAATCATGTCATAGACAGCACGATTATCCGCACGGAACAAGGATATTACCGCTATACAAAGGACGAGACGGTGAAAACGATCTGTATTGATTTCAGCAAAACCTTGCATCCGGAAGATTTTATGGAAATAAGTTCTTCTGTGCTGGAGGGGCTGTACGGAGTGGAGGGGCCGGAAATTTTCCGATTTAACGACCGGAACGAGTGGTGTCTAATGGTAGATCGTTTTGCTGCAGGTAAGGGGTATCTGCCCTTAGTGACAGACTGCCTTGATGACGGCAGTTTCAGGATACTGGAGGACAATGAATTTGATATGGGAGCCGCCAAGAAAAGGCATGGTGGGATTATACCTATAACGGAGGAAGAGTACAGGACTCTTTTGGCAAGGTACGGCGGCTGAAAAGGAAACAGGCAGTAAAGCCGTGACATGGAGGTTAACGTGAAGAGAAATATCAGTCTTGAGGAAATTTCGGACGGACGGTTATATGGCAGGAACGATATGGTAAAAGCAGACTGCCATGGATGCAGCGGATGTTCGGACTGCTGCCGCGGCATGGGAAAATCCGTTATTCTTGATCCCTATGATGTGTACAGACTGGAGGCAGGACTGGGAAAAGGACTGGCCGTACTGATGGAGGAGGGGAAGGCAGAGTTAAATGTAGTGGACGGCTGTATTCTGCCGAATCTGTCCATGGCAGGACAGGAGGAAAGCTGTGCCTTTCTGGACGGAAGGGGGCGCTGCAGCATTCACGAATTCCGGCCGGGAGTATGCAGATTGTTTCCTCTGGGCAGATATTATGAAAATAATGATTTTAAATACATACTCCAAATTCATGAATGCTCCGGCAGGAATCGTTCTAAGGTCAAAGTCAGCAAATGGATCGATACACCGTTTCAGGAGAAGTATCATAAGTTTATCTGCCGATGGCATTATTTGTTGAACGATGTGGAGGCTGTGGCAGGAAATTGTGAAAATGAAATGCTTGCCAAGGAGATTAATATGGCGCTTTTGAAGATATTCTTTTTTATGGAATATGAACAAGATTGTGATTTTTATGAACAGTTCGATGCACGCTGTCAGGAATTTACGAATCAGCTTCAGAAGATAAAAAACGAAGTCTAAATCCCTATGCAGCCGCATCGCCATAGGATATATCTAAAAGTACGGTTTGGAAATTCAGAAACAGGGATATTCTCATTGTGTAAATATAAGGAGCTAAATCATGGAAAAAAAGGTAATTCATTTATACGGCGCATCCGGTTCGGGTACTTCTACCATCGGCAGGTATATCAGTGAAACATCAGGATACTATTTTATGGATACGGATGATTATTTTTGGGAACCCACAAATCCGCCCTATACGACTAAAAGAAATGTTTCTGACAGAATTGCTTTGATGAAGCAAGATATTGCCCAAAATGACAAGGTGGTTATATCCGGTTCACTTGTAGGCTGGGGTGATGAGTTCATACCTTTGTTTACGTTAACCATACGTGTCGTCACGGATACTGCAACACGGATTGACAGATTGAAGAAAAGAGAGCGGGAACATTTCGGCAGCCGAATTGATGTCGGCGGAGATATGTATGAAACCCACCGGAAATTTATTCTATGGGCGGCGTCTTACGATGAGGGCGGCTTAGATATGAGAAGCAAGGCAGAACATGACGAATGGCAGAAGCAATTGAAATGCCGGCAGATTTTGCTGGACGGAAGCCAGCCATTGGAGAAGAATTTCGAAATAATACGGCAATATCTGTAAAGTCAAGATAGCAAAGGAAATTCGGCATAACCTCAGCGGGAAGAACAAAACCACAAAAAGCGGGAAAATGAGAACAGAACCGCAGAAAGAAGAGAAGTAAGAACAAAACCACAAAAAGACGGGAAAATGGGAATAGAACCGCAGAAAGAAGAGAAAGTGAGAACGGAGCTACGGAAGGACAGCAATAAAAGAATAGATATACAAAATAATAAAAGAGAGAGGACGGATTGGCAAAACATAATAGAGGACGATACGGAATGGCAGTACGATGAACTGACGGAAGAGGAACGAAAGGAGCAGGAAAGGCAGGAAGCAGAGAGGCGGCGGAGACGACAGCAGAGAATTGCGGAAATGAAACGGGAAAAACATCGAAGGGAAACGCTGTTTCGATATGTTGTTCCGAGTGCCGCGGTATTCTGCTTATTGCTTTTAATCTTTGGCATCGGCATGGCAGTGCGTTCCGGAAAAGACAGGACAAACGGAGCTCAATCGTTTCCGTCGTCCGCCGGAGAACCGGCGGAAGCTTCCCGCCGGCCGGATACGCCGGGAACGTTTATGGAAGCTTCCCAACCGCAGGATATTTTCAAAGAGCATACGGATGATTTACGGCAGGCGGGACGGAAGGATGCCGTGGCAGTCCTTCCTCAGGAAGGCTCGGTTTTTCCCGTGGGTTCCATGCTGTCGGAAACGGTATTTACGGCGCATTCTACGGAGGATACCAACGGTTTCAGCGACAGTATCGACAGCAGCTACGGTATCATAATCGACGTGGAAAGCGGTGTTGTACTGGCGGAAAAAGGCGGGTGGACCCGGGTCAATCCTGCATCCATGACGAAAATTTTGACGCTTCTGGTTGCGGCCGAGCATATAGCCGATTTTGACGATACTTTTACCATGACAATTGATATCACGGATTATTGCTTTCTCAACGACTGCAGTAATGTAGGCTTTTTGGTAGGGGAAGAAATACCGGTGAGAGATTTGTTTTACGGCACGGCGCTGAAGTCGGGTGGGGATGCGGCAGTGGGTCTGGCGGTTTATGTGGCCGGATCCCAAGAGGCATTTGTGGATATGATGAATGCCAAGCTGGAGGAGCTGGGACTATCCGAAACCACTCATTTTACAAATTGTGTGGGACTATACGACGAAAATCATTACACTACGCCTTATGATATGGCGGTTATTTTGAAAGAAGCCGCAGACAATGAATTCTGCCGGCAGCTGCTCTCGGAGCATCATTATATCACCACACCTACAGCGGAGCATCCGGAAGGAATCGACATTTCCAACTGGTTTCTGCGGAGAATTGAAGACAGGGATACACACGGAGAGGTGTTGTGTGCCAAAACAGGTTATGTGAAGGAGGCTAAAAGCTGTGCGGCCAGCCTTGCGGCAGACCACAGCGGAAGGGAATATATTTGTGTGACGGCCAGTTCCTACAATTCATGGAGCTGTATACGGGATCATACAACGTTATATCAACAGTATCTGCCCGAATAAAAGACAGGTATGGAAACGGAGAGGAACCGAATGGACAATGGGATGAAAAGTACATCTATTAAAGACACTACAAAAACGGAGCGCATCCAATTGATAAAGCAGTGGGAGGAAGAAGACGGATACGAGGATAACGGATTGGATCTCATGGAATACTTTAGGGATTATATAGACGGAAAAAAAGAAATACGGGAAATTAATGCGGAATTTCACGCAGATTATGCAGTGGAAGAATAAAATCGGCATTTCCCCGTAAACTAATTATTAAATATTTTGCGCGGTTCACGGAGTGTTCGTAATTTTAAGTTCCCTTTGGGGGAATCGCCGGTGCGGTTTTACCGTAGACTTCTTGAATCGTTTATGCCGCAAGGGCGGCATGTATGAAAGTGCAAAGACAAGGGACGGACAATTGTCATAAACGGCAGTTGAATAGGAGGCAAATTATGTGTACTGCGGCAACATATAAGACAAAGGATTTTTATTTCGGCAGAACGCTGGATTATGAGTTTTCTTATGGTGACGAGATTACGGTAACGCCCCGTAATTATCCGTTCCGTTTTCGGAATATGGGGATTATGGCAAAGCACTACGCCATGATTGGAATGGCTCATGTGGAGGAGGAATGTCCCCTATACTATGAGGCGGTCAACGAAAAGGGTCTTGGCATGGCAGGTTTAAATTTTGTGGACAATGCGGATTACAAGAATCCGATGCCGGACAAGGACAATATTGCACAGTTTGAGTTTATACCTTGGATACTGGGAAAATGTGCATCCGTAAAGGAAGCAAGGGCGCTGCTGGAGAGAATAAACCTTACCAATATCCGTTTTAACGATAAACTGCCCTTGGCGCAGCTTCATTGGATTATCGCGGACAGGGAAGAGGCCGTCACGGTGGAATCCGTCAGAGACGGGGTCAAGGTATACGATAACCCGGTGGGAATTCTGACAAACAATCCTCCCTTCGAGGAGCAGATGTTTCAGCTCAATAATTTTATGAGCCTGTCTCCGAAGGCTCCCCAGAACCATTTCTGTGATAAGCTGAAATTAAGTGCATACAGCCGCGGCATGGGTGCGCTGGGGCTTCCGGGGGATTTATCTTCCCAATCCCGGTCTGTCCGTGCGGCGTTTGTGAGAATGAATTCGATTTCCGGAGATTCCGAATCCGAGAGTATCAGCCAGTTCTTCCATATTCTGGGTTCGGTTGATCAGCAGAGAGGCTGCTGTGACATCGGTGACGGAAAATATGAGGTTACAATTTTTACTTGCTGCTGTAATGCCGACAAGGGGATTTACTACTATACGACTTATGACAACCATCAGATTACCGCCGTGGATATGCACAGGGAGAATCTGGATGACGTTGGTCTGGTCCGGTATGCGCCCATTCACGGCGAACAGATTAAGATGCAGAATTAAGCGTTATATTCCGTCTCGGGCTGCGTCACGAATACAGTGGGATGGACAATGCCGCCTTTTTATTGACCATACGGAGGAAGCGGCACGGTCTATGGGAGGAGGCAGAAAGGAATATTTTTATATATGGAACGTCCGGATCAGAAATGAACCGGACGTTTTTGGCTGTTACTGATCATTCGCTGCCGTCCGAGGGAGTGTCACTTCAGCATTTTGTTTTCACAGGTCGAACCGTTATGCATATCTTGATTTTAGGAGCTTTGTATGCTAGAATAGCCCATGTTGAGAGTTTATGCGCAAGTGAATTTTATGTGAAAGGAGACATTTTCCTTATGACTAAGCAATTAATTCGGCGTGTTTCGGCACTGTTTTTTTCTGCAGCTTTATTGCTGTCATCCTGCACCCCGTCTCAAGGGGATGCCGATTCCCTAAACGATGGGCTGACATGGGTCACATGGAACGGTTGTGATAATTTTATAAATCTTTTGAAAGAGAAATATCCGGAAATAGAGATCGACTTCATTTCCTATGCCGGAGGAAACGCTACCGGTTACAGCTGGGAGCAGATGAAGGCTGACGACATTCCCGATATATTTATTACCACTCAGATCGTGGATAAGGAACTGGCGAAAGAACGTTTGGCCGATCTGTCAGGATATGAGTTTATCAACCAAATGCCCACCTCTGTTCTGGATCAGGTTGCCATTGACGGAGGAGTGTATCTTCTGCCTGTCAGCTATTCCATGTACGGCATATTCTATAATAAGACGCTGATGGAGGAGAAAGGCTGGGAGGTGCCGGAGAACTTTGCGGAGCTTGAGGCGCTTTGCGGGGAGATTGAGGAAGAGGGGCTGATTCCCGGCGTGGCGGGCACGCTTCTCACCGGAAATGCTTTTTCCGCCGTGTTTAATCTGGCGAAAACCGACTGGCTTACCACGCCGGAGGGACTGGTATGGGAACAGGATTTTTTGGCGGGGAACGCTGCGGCGGAAGGCTATTGGGAGGATACCATGGATTATGTCCGGCGGTATATGGATATCGGGATGTTCCATACGGATCCTGAAGACCGGAATAACCCGCAGCTGATTTTGGATTATCTGGGTAACAGAAAGGCCGTATTCTGCACAATGGTAGCTACCGTCAATATTACGGAACTGCCGGATACGGGGGATAAGCTGGGGATGATGCCTTATATCAGTGAGGACGGCAGCAAGAATATTTATATGTACAGTCCTTCCCTCTACTTTGGTATCAGTAATCGCCTGACCTTGCCGGGAAACGAGAAAAAGCTGGAAGAAGCCGTTCAAATACTGTCGCTGCTTTATTCGCCGGAAGGGCAGGCGGCATTCGTCAGTGAAGATACGCCCTGTGTGATGAGTGTGCTCAACAGCGCGAAGGTCCCGGAAGATTCCATGATCAGCGATGCGCAGCAGGCATTGTGGGAGGGACGGGCATTTCAGATGACCTATGCCCGCTGGGAAGATGTTTTGAGTGATATGGGGCAGGCTTATACGGATTGGTTCCGGGGAGAAAACGGAATGGACGGGGCTGAGTGTATTGCCCGGATGGATGAGCTGCAGCAGAGCAGCCTGAATCGATCGGATCAGCATTATTTTTGTGAAAGCACGGAGAATTTCACTCTGGAAGAGACGGGCAGATTAATCGGAAAAGTGCTGGGAAGCGCCGTGGGCGCGGATGCCGTCCTGATTCCTCTGGGCCAGTATCACGGCCCGGGAGTGGGATTGAGAGACGGCATCACCGGAAAACTTTATAAAGGGAAGATCAATCTTGAGACAATGACAACAATCCTTCCCACCTATGACGGAAAGTATGCCGTTATGACGATGACGGGAGCACAGGTGAAAGAGCTTGCACGTATGGGGTTTGACGCGGATGGAGACGGTAATCCTTATCCCTATCTTCTGCTCACAGGAGGGGATGCGGATTTGGAGGATGAAACTACTTATAGAGTGGCGTTTTTGTCAGGAGGCTACACCGAAGAGACAGGAAATGCTTATTCCGTTCAGATAATGGAAGGTTCCTTGAAAAGCTATCTGCAGAAATGGATGGAAGCGCAAGGGACTATTTCGCCCGCAAGCAACCCATGGGAGTAACCCGCTGCTTTGCGGCGCTGCAAGATTGAGTCCCCGCTGCAAGCAGCGGGGCTGTTGACTTCTGGCTGGATGGAACATCGGAAGAGGGAAAGAAAGTGAATAATATGAAACCAGAGGGAAAGAAACGAAATATTGCGTTTACGGCATCCTTGGCAGTGTGCCTGCTTTTGTTTCTGCTGGGTGGAGGCACTTATTTTGTTAAATACCTGCAGAAGCTGATTTTTGAAGAGAGAACCACACAGTTAAATGAGATTACGGATCAGGTTCAGATTAATCTGAACAATGCATTGGATGCTCATTGGAATTACCTCACTGCGGCAGTCAATTTATTGGAAATGCAGGAATTCGGCACCTTGGAAGAAGTGACGACATATATAGAGGAGCTGGAGGGCATTATAGAATCCGACAGCTACAGCTCCCAGCTGATGCTGTTGGACAGTCAGGGAAATTGTTATGACAATACCGGGAAATATGGTGTCTGGACCGACATTGACCGCATAGCCGGAGGGGAGGAGCGCTATACATTTATATCCGACAGTTACCTTTATGAGGGAAGCTGCTGGGCCTTTGTCCGGAAGCTGGATGTTCCGGCAGAGATAAAGGATTCAACGATCCGCTTTACGCATGTGGTTCTGTTGAAGGATGTATATACGCTGACAGAGTACTATGGCAGCGAGGCTTACGGAAGCAGAAACGAAACCTATATCCTAAAGAGTGACGGCACCAGGATGCATGACGATTTTTCCGGCGGAAATACGATTCAAGCTTACAATGTGCTGAAGGTACTGGAGGAAATGGAAGATCAGGTGTATCCCGATATCAGGGAGACATTGGCGGAACAAGGCACCATCAGCGCCAACTTCAAATATAACGGTATGGAGTATTACTACTGCCTGACTTCTCTGGCGAAGTATGATACATTGCTGCTTTTTCTGATTCCGGCGCAATATGTTGCGGAGGGAACCGTGAAAATGGTTCAGACGGTTATCAGCCTGTTGTTGATTCTGACGGTGATTCTATTTGTCATGATGATATTGGTGGTAATCTCTATTTTGCGTCAGCAGAACAGTGCGCGCCTGATCCGGCAGGAACAGGCAGCGCTGCACCGGCAGGAGGAGATGAACGCCCGGCTTGAAGAAACTAACGCTATGCTGGCGCAGTCGAAAGAGACGGCGGAACAGGCTTTTCAGATTGCGGAGGAAGCCAATCGGGCAAAAAGCTCTTTCCTTTCCAATATGAGCCATGACATCCGTACTCCGATGAATGCCATTGTGGGCTTTGCCGCGCTTATGGCCCGGGATGTGGAAAATGCGGATAAAGTACGTGATTACACGAGAAAGATTACGGCGTCCAGTCAGCACCTGCTGGGACTGATCAACGATATTTTGGATATCAGCAAAATTGAGGCGGGCAAGACAACACTGAATCTGTCGGATGAAAATATGGTGGATCTCATCGAAAATATAGACGCTATTATCCGGCCTCAGATGAAGGCCAAGGGACATACTTTTGAAGTACACAACAGGGAACTGAAACATGAACTGGTGGTGATGGATAAGCTTCGTCTGAACCAGATTCTGTTGAACCTTTTGTCCAATGCGGTGAAATATACTCCCGACGGAGGACATGTCTCTTTTACCGTTCAGGAGCTTCCGCAATTTACCAAGCAGCTGGCGCATTTCAGGTTTATTGTGGCGGATAACGGTTATGGTATGAGTCAGGAATACCTGCAAAACATTTTTCAGGCGTTTACCAGAGAAGAGGACAGTGTTACCAATAAGATTCAGGGTACGGGGCTTGGAATGGCTATCACGAAGAATCTGTTGGATCTCATGGGCGGCAAGATATCGGTGGAAAGCGAAAAGGGCAAAGGGTCAACCTTCACTGTGGATCTGGAACTGCAGATCAGCCGGCAGGATATGGATCAAAGCTTTTGGCAAAAGCATGGTATTAACAGAATTTTGACCGTGGACGATGAAGAGGAAGTCTGCCGGAATATCCAAAGCACCATGGAGGGCACGGGAGTAACGGTGGATTATGCACTGGACGGAGAGACGGCTTTGCGTAGGGTAAAGGAGTCCGGACAGGAAGGTTGTCCCTATAATATTGTGCTTCTGGATTGGGAAATGCCGGGGATGAACGGTGTGGAAGCGGCGAAACGTATCCGTCAGGAAACGGACGGGAATGTTCCGATTCTGATTTTGACAGGTTATGATCTTGCGGAGGCGGAAGAGGAAGCCGAAGATGCCGGAGTGAACGCGTTTCTTTCCAAGCCCTTTTTCCTTACAAGCTTCCGGCAGAAGGTAGATTCCGTGCTGAGCAGAGAGAGTAAGGGGGCGGAACAGGAGAATGCTGACTCTGAACAGAGTATTCTCTGCGGAATGAATATTCTTGTGGCGGAGGATAACGAGATCAATGCGGAGATTCTGGGTGAGCTGTTGAATATTGCAGGTGCATCCTGTCATTTCTGCGAGAACGGAAAACTTGTGGCGGAGGCTTTTGAGAAGTCCGATCCCGGACAATATCAGCTGGTATTGATGGATGTCCAGATGCCGGTGATGAATGGATACGAAGCCACCCGTGCCATCAGGGAACTGAGTCATCCCACGGCACTGTCGATTCCGATTATCGCCATGACGGCAAATGCCTTTGCGGAGGATATCAGGGATGCTCTGGAGGCGGGAATGAATGCCCATGTGGCAAAGCCCGTTGATATGGGCGTGTTGGAGCAGACTGTCAAGGCAGTGATGGAGACTCAGGGAGAGAATACCGAAATCAATTAGAAAACGGATAATCGCATACTTTTTATGTAACGGCGGGATACGGACTCTGCATTATGCAGTAGTCCGTTCCCGCTGAAGCTTTTGAAAGAGCTTCAATAGTACGATTACGGCGGCAGCGGCCAAAATCAGTTCCGCCGTCAATTGGGCGTATGCCAGCCCGTACAGGGGGAAGAGATAATTTAAGACAAACAGCGCCGGAATCTCCAACACGATCTTGCGCAGGATGGCGAAGACCAGCGATTTCCGCCCCAGCCCGCAGGCCTGAAATACACCCACGGCGAGGAAATCCATGCACAGGAAAGGCATACCCAGACAGAGTCCCCGCAGGAATCTTGTCCCGTAGCTCACAATAGAAGGATTCTTCATAAAGAGTGAGATCAGGAATTCCGCTCCCAAAAAATATGTAAGGGAAAGAGCCGCCATGAAAGTGAGATTGATTTTCATGGTGAAGGTTAGTGTTTTCTTCATGCGGCTTACGTTTCCGCTGGCATAATTATAACTGATTAAGGGCATGATGCCCTGTGAAAGGCCGAAGGCTACCTGCATGGGCACCATATTAATCTTTTGTGAAATGCCCATGGCGGCTACCGCATCCGGGCCAAAGGAGGCGGTAAAATTATTCAGCACGGTCATTCCCGTCACATTCAGCAGGTTTTGTATGGAGGCCGGGATACCCACCGCAAAGATTCCGAGCACAATAGACTTTTTGAACCGAAACAAGGAGGGACGGATGCAGACATAGGTTCTTCCCCGTTTCAGGAACAGTAGGATAAAGAAATAAATGCAGGCAGCGCAGTTGGACAGAAACGTTGCAAGCCCCGCTCCTGCCGCCCCCATATTTAACCCCCAGGGAAGAATAAATATGGGATCCAGAATAATATTTAACAGACAGCCGCTCATAGTGCCCAGACTGGCATGAAGGGAAGAGCCCTCCGCACGTACCAGATAGGCCATCACCACATTCAGAATCGCGGGGGCGGCTCCGAAGCTGACCGTCCATTTCAGATAACTGCCGGTGGCAAGAACCGTATTACTGTCCGCTCCCAGCATGGCCAGAAGGGGAGTGTGAAAAGCAGAGTACAGGGCGGAGAACAGCACACCGCAGATTAAGGCGCAATAGAATCCCAGAGCGGAGCTCCGATAAACGGTATCGTAATCTTTTGCCCCCAGTCCCCGGCTCATCATGCTGGAAGAGCCCACGCCGAACAGATTATTGACGGCGTTGAAGGCCAGCAATACAGGAGCGGCCAAAGTCACGGCGGCATTCTGCACCGGATCGTTGAGCATCCCCACAAAGTAAGTGTCGGCCAGATTATAAATGACCATGACGAGGGAGCTTAAAATGGTGGGAACTGCCAGCGTCATTACCGCTTTCGGAATGGGTGTCTTTTCAAAGAGCTGTGTTTTTTCCGTATTTTCCATAATGTTATCAATCCCTTTCCAATCTTAATTCGTCCCCTCTTAATAAGTATAGCACAAATGGGGAGGCTTGCCAGCCTTATCTTTTTCACAGCGGGCGGAGTGTGACCAGTAACCACTGATATATGCAGCCATATGGAAGCAAATAAATATTTTTATTTTTTGATTTTTATGTTAAAATGTCCCTATCAGGTAAACAAAAAATAAAGGAGATGGAAACATGGTTAAAAAGTTGACGGTGAAAATGTGGGTAAGCACAGGACTTCTTTTGCTGGTGTGTCTGGCGCTTTCGGTTCCTTTGCTCTGGTGGTACGGTCCCTCTGCCATAAGGATGCTGGGCGGGGCGGAGCCGCCGTTGGGGGAATCTGTGTCCAATATCTACGGAGGATCGGCCATAGGACTTTTTATGTTGGTGATCTGCGTGGTTATCTTTGTAAAGCAGCTTGTCAATTCGGTCAGTAAGGGAGTAAACCTTTATCTGCAAAAACATTCGGATGTCACTATGGATCATCTGGATCATGCTTTCGCATCCGCACGCAAGATCGGGAATATGTGGATCGGCGGCCGGTGGACATTCAGCCATGAATTGCGGAACAAAGTGATTGAAAATGCCGAGATTACCCGTGTGTACAGCCAGACGGAACGCTCCAGAAGGCAGACCAACTATTATCTCTGTCTGGAGCTGGCAGACGGGAAGAAAGAGGTGGTAAAAATGGATTACAGGGATCTCACGGAGATGATGGAATCGTACCGGAAGGATCCGCATATTCAAGTGGCAAATAATCCATAATATAAAAAGCCCCTTTCCTCCGGCTCCGTCGCCGCATGGGAAAGTCCTGAAGTATAGCCGACGTACTACATACCATGGAATGGGGGTATTCTATGGTCAAGAATTGTTGAGGACGCAGTAATGAAAGAACAGTCAAAACAGAATTGCAAAGTATATGAATATGAATCTCTGATATATGATGCGGAGGGCAAAGGCGGCGCATATACGGTCTTTCCTTATGACATCAGGAAGGAGTTCGGCAAGGGAAGGGTGAAGGTACATGCCACCTTCGACGGAGAACCCTATGACGGGAGTATTGTAAATATGGGCGTGAAGAATGCGGATGGCAGTGTTTGTTACATTATCGGCATTCGGAAGGATATCCGCTCCAAAATCGGAAAGCAGTCCGGGGACAAGGTCTTGGTCACGGTAACGCAGCGGGAGTAGGATCCTTTTCACAGAAGAGCAGAAGAAGGGCGGCGCATGGTATGGTTACCTGCAGCCGCCCTTATCTGTTATCTGACGCCGAGTTCCTTCAAAGCTTTCAGCGTCCCCTTCAGATTTTTGGAATGCCAGTTATTGACAAAAGTATAATTTTCTAAGCTGAGACAGCCCGAGGAACGTAAGAAGCTTAATTCTGCCTGCTGGGCCGATAGAGAGATTACTTCATCCTCAAGCCGTATATCAATTCTGTAATTGAGTCCACTCTCTGATACTTCCACGCTGTGGATGGATGAAATTGGCAGTTCCAGCGCAACTTCCTTTTTGACATCTGCCCAGCAAGAGGAAAAGGGGAGAAGCACAATGGAGTCTTTGCAAAGGGAAAGGGAATAGTAGTTATTCCATAAAAGCTTCCGGATGATATCGCTTAAATTTTCCGGAGCATAGGATACCACGATGGATTTGCCTTCCTCCGGTTCGTAACCCAGTTTTTCTAAAATTTGATTTATTCTGATTGTGTTTGCCATAATGGTCACGCTCCTTTGTTTGATGATGGACTCATTATAGCAAGGTTTTTCCGAATCGGCGTATTTCTTTCGCCAATGGTCTGTTTGGTTTCGCAAACGGTAAACGGGGCTCAGTGATTGTATGTGTCTGCGCTGCCGTTATATCCGGAGCGGCAGGGTAAATTATAGTTCTGCTTTATATTCCGCTTTTGCTTTGCGGGACAGGGGACATTCTTCTCCCGTGTCCAATTCTACGATTTGCTCCTTTAGGTGTACGCTTCGGATGTGCCCGCGGTTTACCAGAAATCCTCTGTGACACCGCCAGAATCCCTCCCCCAGCAGCTCGCCGAAGTAATCCAGACTGCTGTTAAATTCCAAAAGTTCGTTTACCAGATGCAGCCGCAGCGTATGTCTGTATCCCAACGCCTCAAAATATAAGATGTCGTCCACCGGAATATGCCGTACCCTGTCAAACAGCTTTAAGGTGCAGTACCTGCCTTGGCCGGAAGGTTCGTGGCGGAGCCGGTCTTGAATGCTGGTGAGACAGTCGCGCACCCTTACGGCCATATGGTCATGCTCGCCCTTGACAATATAATCCAAAGCTTCCAGACGCAGGCGGAATGTCTCGAAGGCCAGATCCCCATGAGCCGTGATAAATACGATAAATCCTCTGGAGTCATACTGCCGCAGCTCCTGTGCCAATGCAAGGCCGCTGATCTGCCCCGGGAAATCAATATCCAGAAAATAAACGGCAGGCACCGTGTCCTGACGCTGCAATTCCAACAGCTCTGCCGGTGAATCTGTCACTCGAACCGGCCCCATGTCTCCATTGAGCAGTATAATTTGGTCTGAAACGATTTTTTTAAGACGCGCACGTATCATCTGCTCGTCATCACAAATATAAATAGGAATCATTTTTATACACCCTCTTGCGGACTCATAATCAATAGTTGAAACCTCTTATCATTCAACCTTCCGGACATGCCGGCAACGGCGGCACAAACAATTTATGAACTGGTGCAAGGCCGGAAGAACGCTGAACTTGCGTTCTTAAAGGAATGGCAAAGCCATTTCTTGGGAATGACTTAGTTTCTCTTGGGCATATGCAGTTCTTGGACAAAAAAGCCGTCTCGCAGGAAAGTCCTTGTAGCGCAGTCCGGATAGCGTGAGATGATTTTGCGGTAACTGGATAATCCGGTGCCTCTGCCGTCGCCTTTGGTGGTAAATCCTTTTTTTAAAAAAGACTTTAAATCCGGTTCCGTTTCATAATTATTGGCCACCGCTATGTAGAGCTCTTTTTCCTCTTGAAGCAGCACAATACGGATCTGGCCGTTTTCTTTGGGAACCCCTTCTATGTCGTTATCAATCAGAA
>ERZ808037.1100-NODE-1100-length-19759-cov-3.784168_pt1 | contig 19759 bp, 16 predicted proteins | sample MGYA00380190_ERZ808037 | MGnify/ENA primary metagenome ERZ808037 (study PRJEB31490, sample SAMN06133399) | mouse gut metagenome | isolation source: J9 | host: mice | place: China: Chengdu | collected 2015-05 ... | reverse complement strand
ATTTAGGAGAAACTATTTTTAGAACTTGCCGCCGCGTAAGCGGCTTGGTACAATAATTTTAAAAAAAGGATTCACAGCAAGTATTAAAAAAATAATCCAAACCGTAAGAACAATTATACCTTGTACTCTTACATGATTCCAAGGTCTTTTCCTATCAATTTTCAATTTAGCATCTCCTGTAAGAAATTCAGCGCCGCCTTTCATTTCCAAAATGGCACATACGGATAGGCTTGCGCTATCGTATCTGTACGCAATATATACAATCCAAGCATTGCCGCAAAGATTCCTATTAACCATGCCACTGGCTTGCGTAACACTTTTTCCTGGATCTGCATATCCTCAATCAGGTTGGGAATCAGGATAACCAACACAGGCATGAAATACCAGGCAACCCTGCCTGCCATATTGCTTATCCCGGAAAAGGACTGCGCGGCACAGGCAAGCCAGAACAGATTCAACGACCCTCGCATGTTATCATCCTGTCGCTTCTTAAATGCCACGCAAACAACATACAAAAGCGTCAGAAGCAAAAACAGATTCACGGCACTGCTGACCGTCATCTGGGCATCTTCATCCACTATCCGCGCCAAGAGAATGAACAACGGTATCCGAAGCAAAAAGACACACCCCAGTATGACCAGACCGCCAATCATCAAGCTCTTCCTGTCCATCCTGAAATGGTATAAAGGATATGCTACAAGAACTACGATGACCGATGAGTGAAAGGTACTTGCGAGGAGAATAATCAAAATAAAACTTATCAACTTCTTCCGTTTAGTCAATTCATAGGAAAAAACCACGAATCCAATCGCAATCCCCTGCCTGATTGCAGAAAAATACGCCGGTCCGAAAAAAGGCAGCACCGTATAAACCATCATGGACAGCCATGGGTTCTTGGAATTCTTATAAATATAATACCCCACAGGTACAACAGAAACCAACGCGCTTGCAAAAAGCATAATCTGATGATTGCTGCACAATGTACCTATAAATTTGCAAAACAGCACAAAGCCTATCTCAAAATTGGCATATTTCTTTTTGCCAAAGTTCTGCAATATTTCTAAAAAGGAATCCTCGTTGATAATATCATAAAAATAGAAATAACCAGTTCCAAGTGAATTGTGCAAGTCACGGCCGTTGTATTCCGAACGAAAACCTAAAATCATAATCAGAAGAGAAGAAGCTACTACAAGAAAAAAGGCAATCTGTCTTTTCTCCGAATTTCGTCTGTCTGTAGCAAATTCTACATTCGGATAAAAGCAAAATTTATATCTTTCGATAAAAATATATAAAAAAGCTATCGTAACATAATATAACACATATATAACCATGCCGCTCTCTATCTCCACATTCCATCTACTTCGCCGCAATCTCTCTGTTATCCGTTTTCAGGACACAAAGTAATTCTCTACATAATTTCACTCTTGCCCTCTGCCGACACGCCATATGCCAGGAATTTTCCGATATATGTCTGGTGACAGCGTACCTCCACAGTCTCCTATCTTTTGATTCTTACCATGCATTTCAAAAACGCAATCGGCTAATGCCTCCTTTTCACCAAGCCCGCTATCATCTCTTTCTCCTGTCCATTCAAAAAGAGGAACACTGCCAAGATATACACAACGGAGACCAAACACGCCTTTATTATAGCACCTGTCCAGCCCTTTATCAATATAAGTTTGTTGCAAAGGAAGAAGCCCACCACCCCCGCTGCCAGAACAGGCAGAACCAAATTGCCATAGCACTCTTTTAGGAAAAGACCCATGTCCAGACCTACCTTCCTGGAATACAGGATATTATTATAGACAAAAAGCACCACATATGACACAGCAATAGCTGCTGACGCGCCAATGGCACCGAATGCGCTGCTCAAAGGGAAGGATAATAATACGCAGACTGCTGCCATAATCACATTGCCCAATGCCTGATACTTCACCAAATTGCTGGCGACTGCCGCCGTGTCAGCTACCTGCTCGGAATAAATCAGGATATCCGGCAGCATGATCAGAGCCGCGCAGGGCCAGGATATCCGGAAATCCGTTCCCATCCATGCACACATAAAAGTGTCACCTACACAGACAAAGACTACATATACCATGCCCAATAACAATACCTGGAACCGGCCTACCTTTAAAAGCAATTGATATAACTGTTCTTTTTCGTCAGACGCGATATATTTTGTAATCCTCATGATGAAAAAGCCGTTTATCGCCATTGCCAGAGAGACAAAATAGCTCTCAATGCTATTTGCCGGCGAGAACACCGCAATATCCTCGCTGGTGGCGACGATTCCCAGGATATTGGGGGCCAGAGTAAAGATGCAGCGCTGCGCCAGAATCTGCACCGCAATCCATACCGTAAAGCCTGCCACTTCCCGGAACATGGCAAAGTTTGCCAGGGAGAGCCTGACGCGGATATGTGTCCCCTTCTTTACGATATAATATTTTGCCGCTAATGCAATCAGCGCCGACAGCACATTTGCCAGCATGACGAACCTGACATCCGCCCTATGCAGCAAAGCCGCTATCACCAGCACAATGGTGAACAGCTTCTGGAACATCTCGCACAACTTAGTCTCTATCACTTTTTCATAGGCATACATGACCCCGGACAACGGCATAAAAGGAAAAGAGACTACTGCATAAGAAGCTACAATCAAATACAGCGACCGAAAAGTCCGTATCTCTTCAGCAGTCAGCCCAGTGTAGATCCTATCAATGAAAAAGAACAGCACCAGTAGGATTGCTGCCATGACCGCATCCAAAATCAGATAAACCTTGGACACCGTTGCCATGAACTCATTCTCCTTCTGTACATTTCCCTCTGCCCTGTACTGGGCAATGAACTTCGACACAGAATTACTCAGACCGAAATCCATAACAAAGATATTGACAAAGGAATAGGCCAACGTATACATGGCATAATCCGCCTTGCCGATGACAGAGACCATCCAGGGCATGTAGAGAAGCGTAGCCGCTATATTGACTCCCAGGGCCACATATGAAATTACCGCACCTATTCTAATCTGTTTTGTAGACTTATCCATCGCTCCCCCGAAACTGATGCAGACAAGACCTGTTCCTGTCCGCTTTTTTCTGCGCTCATCCCTTTGCCAGTTCCCTATAGATATCGATATACTCCCTCGTCATACGCCTGCTGGAATAATATTTCTGCGCCTCTCCCGCCAGCCGCTCTCGGTCGACTGGACGCTCCAGCATGGCAAGCAGCGCTTCCCGTAAAGCCTCCACATCCCCCTCCGGCACGAACCGGGAGAATTCAGGCAGCGCAATCGATTCCGGCCCTCCCGCCTCAAATCCCACCACAGGGGTGCCACAGCAAAGGCTCTCCGCTGTCACCATGGAAAAGGTCTCCCGCTTGCTGGCAAGAATCGACGCATCCGCCATGGAATAGTACCTGGCCAAAAGCTCCTGATCCTCCACCCTTCCCAGAGCGGCCATATTAGGCGGCAAGATAAGTGTCCCATCGAAATTCCCCAGCGCCAGAATCCGGACATCGCTCCGCTCCAGCTTCCTGGCCAGCTCTATCACATATCGTCCGCCCTTTAAGTCGCTTGGGCTGTCCGTCAGATAAGTGGTGACAAAAAGGACGATTTTGGCCTCCGAATCATACTGCGCCCTCAGTTCCCCTGCCTCCCTACGGCAGAATACATTCACATCCAGGCCGTTCATCACCACGCAATGCCTTTTATCTACGAGGAAAGGAGACTGTTTCGCGCGCTCCATCAGCCAGGGAGAAACGGATACCACCCTCAGATTCTCCGTAAAGCCCTGAAACGCCCTCTCCATCTTTTTCCAGGACGCATGGGTGCCATCCACGCCGAAGGATTTGATGTCCGTCCTTAGCTGAGGACATTTCCCACAGCCGGTTTTCCATTGCTCGCACTCTCTGGCATGGCCACAGCCTGCCGTGAACATGAATTCCGCGTGCAGCGTCAGCACGGTCTTCACCCGGTTCTCCTTCAGCCACTCCAACAGCCTGGCAATGTTGATGAAGAAACCGTTGATGCACTGAAGGTGCACCACGTCTGGCTTCTCCTTTTCGATGACGGATATCAGCTTCCTGGTGGAAAGAAGGCATCCGCCATACAGCTGCCCCCTGGCTCTGGCCAGGACCTGGTTCGCCTTGGAATAGAATTCACCGCAGGTCTTGTACAGACCCGGTTCCTTTATTTTTGCCCCACGCCCATAGCAGACTACCGATTCTATACCCTGCCTGGTAAGCTCCGTGTGGATTTCAGCGGTAAGCTTGCCTGTGCTCCCCACTCCGTACACGCAATTGACCTGCAATATCTTCATACTCCATCCTCTATTCGTTTTTTGCAAAAGTCCTACTGTCTGCCCAACACTTCCCCTCTCTACATCCATAGATCTCAGTCCTCCAGCCATTTTACGGAAGTCTCATCGCCTACCCACAGATACCTCGACTCTCCATCCATGTTCCCCGCCCTCCAGGCGTAACCTCGCCGCGCTTCTTACTGAAACGCTTTCACGAATTCATCATTGCCTGTAAAGTATTTTTCTTTTGTGATTTTGGCATTCTCTGTAATCCTTCTGCGCTCTTTTTCATCTGTCAACGCTTGCTGTAGGACAAACCTGAGCATCTCCTTCTTTTCAACTACAAATGCACAGCCATTCTCTTTCAAGAATATCGTCTCTGCCAACCCTTTATCCGCATAAATTAGAAAAGGAGTGCCGCTACAGATGCTGTCCCCTATTTTGGTTGAAAAGGCGTATTTCAAGTCTCTGTTCGTTTTCGCCTCATTCCATTCCGCATGCACCAGCAGGCTGCTTTCGTGAATGATGCGGATTACTTCCTCGTAGGACACGAAGCCGTGAAACTTTATGCCGGGACAATTTTCCAGTGCTTCGTTGACTGTATCATTTGGAACAGCCCCATATATGTCCAGATACAGCCCTGCATCTATCTCCTGCAAAGCCTGCGCGATTTCCATCAACGCCCTATGCCTGCCAAGCCCTAGGTTGCCCAGATAGGATATAGCCGGCGCTTTCGCTTTATCAAGGGCGCTACGGTCTATAAAATCAATTTCCGATCCGTTCATCACGCAGCTGCATGGATATCCGAATTCCTGCTTGTATCTGTCCCGCAGCAGCGTACAGTTGAAGAAGCCTTCCACCACATAAGAAACCGCTTTCTGATAGGAAGCACGAAGCCATGCATAGTACAGCTTATACGCCACCGAGGGGCGATTCGTGAAATAATTATAATCCATGAAGCAATATCCCTCCGTGGAATACACCACCAGAGGAATCTGATATTTCTTTACTATCTGTACAGCCAATCGAATCAGGAAAGTGTTGTTGGCCAGAAACAGACAGAGCATCTGGGGCCGGAACTCCTCTATCCATTTCCAGAGTCTTCGGTTCTTCCAGTGCCCCAGCAGCCACACTAATTCCCGTGCCAGCATTTTTGCCGGTGTCTTGCCAGTGATGCCCGTGTAGGCCGTCACTTCCGCCCCCGCCCGACCGTCTTCTCGGAGCGAACCGCCCATAGCCAAGCCTCCCGCAGGTTCCACCGGGCCTCCATAAGCTTTCAGGGGGTTTAAGGACCCAAGCGCCTCTCGGTCGCTTACCTGATAATATTTCTGACATATACTATAATCAGGTATTCCATATACGAAAAACTGCGCCAGCATCTCCGGTTCCCCTTTGGCAAAAAGATTCTTTAAGGTGCGGCCATTGGACTCCCGGTCAGAGAAACACGCATTAGATATCACTAAAGTTCTTTTCACTGCAAATTCCTTTCATGGAAGCGCACAATGCCTCCCAAAAACCGCAATCCTTTCTATACAGGCTCCGCTTCGTCACAACAAAAAATGCGGCATATACAGCCCCCCAGAATCGCCCCATGTAATAGCTCGTGACCTTACCCCTTTTATAAAAATATTCCCTATCATATCCAGCAAACCAGGAAGAGTCTCCAAGAGCCAGCCGGGCAATGTACGCCGGATAGTAATAAACCTTCAGCCCTGTCCGAAAAGCATCCCACAAAAATTTATTCTCCTCCCCGGCGCCATTCCCAGTTCCCGCACCCAGGTAAACATCGAATTCTAAGCCAACGTCCAGGATTGCTTTGCGCCGGAGAGCCAGCTGGCAGGAGGACAGTTTCAAGGACTCAAACTTCTTCACCCTATGCACTGTCTTCTTAAGCCGCTTGGGATAGTCCTGCAGGTCAAAGGCCACGATATCTGCCCCCGTTTCCCGAAACGCCCTCAGCACAATCTGCTCTACATCTTCCACAAAAGTCTCGTCATCATCGGCAAGCAGGCAGAATTCCCCTCTGGCGTACTGCAGAGCCATATTTCTGCTCCTGGATAAGCCTTTTTGAGCGCTGTCCAGCATGCGTCGCACCACACCGTCCTGCTCCTCCTCGCGCATCCCGTCCCGTCCGCACTGGTTTACGGCAAGAATGTTTGTTCTAATATTTGATTGGTCTATCAGGCTAAAGTCCTCCTGATCCATGCAGCTCATCAGAATCTCAAAATCCATATCGCCTCTTCCGGCTATGCCCGAATCCTCATGCCATCTGTGCCGACACACAGACACCGCCTCATCATCCTAATCTGGTCATAATCCGCTCAAAACGCAGACAACATCTCTTTCAGCTCTTCCTCAAAATCCCGCCGGAGACCTCCCAGCAAATCAGTGTAGTCACATTTTTCATGTATTGGTATTTGCCTTATGGCTTCCGCTATGCTCTCCGGCGTATTCTGACAGAAGTAAATGGCTTTTCCCAACCTGCTTTGGACGATGCTTTCACAGGCACTGGAAAGCACATACAGAGAATGCCCCATATAGGAAAGAATCTTTCCCGGAAAGGCATTGTCCGCAATCCCCTGCTGTTGACTAATAAGGTTCACACCGATATGCTTATCCCCCAGAAAATCCGAATATGCTTTTCCAGTTCTTATGCCACAATAAAAAACTCTTTCCCCATTCAATTTCTGATTAATCTTCTCAATGCAGCCCCTGAGCTTTTCCAATTGCTCTTGAGAACCGAATCCCAGGATATATAAATCAAAATCGGAAGGCAGCATTTCCATGGCTTCAACGATTCTGAAGACTCCTCTATCTTCATTAATGATTCCTGTATATGTTATGTTGACTCTCCCTCTTGGCGCTTCCTTTCCTTTAGTAGCAACCTCATAATTCCCATACAATACCACAGAGGGCTTATTCCGGGAGTAACGCTTTGCCAGGATATCGCTTGCAAAAAGATAGCCGTCTCCCTCCTGGAACAATTTCAGCTCCTCGTCTAAAAGCGAGTCATCCCTTCTGTCCTGTATAGACAGGCAATATATCTCGTTTATCTCCGGAATCCAGGTAAAGCCAATCTTCCTGTGGAGTTTTGTCAGCAAGTCCCCATATGCCAGCGAATGATAGGAAATGACAATATCTTCAGCCTGTACATTGTCTCTGATGAACTTCTTCAGCGCCAAAAATACCGTCCTGGCCCCAGCTGTCCTGGCTCCAAGCCTGACAGCAGCATACGGCAGAAAAAACTGCTCTTCCATGGAATCCACAACAATATTCTCCCTATGGTAGATTCCAGCCCCCGAAGCATGGCTCAGAGACACCACTGTCACAGGATATCCTATCCTTTTCAGGGAATCAATGAGCCCCCTCATATACACTGTGCCTGCTATATTGCTCTCGCTCTTTCTTCTGGGAGAACACATATCCCCATCATAAAAACCAATATAAAACACTTTTCTCATATTCCGCTTCTCCACATCTGCCGGGATTCCAGGGGCTTATCCGAGTAAGCCATGTCCGGCAGCATTACCCGAAATCTCCCTACCTTCCTAAACGCAAGCTCTGTCTCCATCCTTGCTAAGCCCCCATCTGACAAGTTTCGTCACCACCCTCATCTGTACAGTTACGCAGGCACCACTTCTATTTATCCCATCCATTATACCAGCCGCCCGGATATTGCCCTACAACCTCCAGTAACGATACCCCGCCTCCGCGGCCTCTCTCCTGTCCCGAATCCCCTTTACATCTATCAGGACACGCTCCTGCACCGGCATCTCCCTCCGGTACATCTCCCCCAGCTGCTGCCAGGACAGTTCCCGGAAGCTGTCATGGGCCACCGCGATCACCACGCAGTCCGCGTCCCTGGCTTCCTCCATGTCCGCCAGCGTCACCCCGTACTCCCGCTTCACCTCTTCCCGGTCAGCCCAGGGGTCTATCAGAACCGGCTCTATCCCATACTCCGCCAACCGATTAATGATGTCCGCCACCTTGCTGTTGCGGATGTCAGGGCAGTTCTCCTTAAAGGTCAGCCCCAGGATGAGCACCCGGCTGTCCCTGGGCGCCCTGCCAGCCAGGACCAGCTGCTTAATCGCCGCGTCGGCCACAAAGCTGCCCATGCCGTCATTGACCTTCCTGCCCGCCAGGATGATCTGGCTGTGATAGCCCAGCTTCTCCGCCTCATAAGTAAAATAATAGGGATCCACCCCGATGCAGTGCCCTCCCACCAGGCCGGGCCGAAAGCCCAGGGCGTTCCACTTGGTGTTCATGCCGTCCACCACTTCATTGGTGTCTATGCCCATGCGGTCGAATACCATGGCAAGTTCATTCATGAACGCAATATTGATATCCCGCTGGCTGTTCTCCACCACCTTGATGGCTTCCGCCGTTTTTATGGAAGAGACCGGATAGGTGCCCACCTCGATGACCAGGTCGTACACCTGCCGGATTTCCTCCAGAGCCTCCGCGTCCATGCCGGACACGATCTTGCGGATGTTCTCCAGACGATGCAGCTTATCCCCCGGATTGATGCGCTCAGGGGAGTAGCCCACCTTGAAGTCCACGCCGCACACAAGCCCGGATTCCCGCTCCAGGATGGGCACGCACACATCCTCCGTGACGCCGGGATAGACCGTGGACTCGAACACCACGATGGAGCCCTTTGTCAGGTTCCGGCCCACCACCCGGCTGGCTCCCTCCACCGGCGACAGATCCGGCGTCTTGTCCTGATTCACAGGCGTGGGCACCGCCACGATAAAGAACTTCGCCTTCCTCAGTTCCGTCTCCTGGGAGGTGAATTCCACCCTGGTATTCCGGATGATTTCGTCTCCCACTTCGCAGGTGGGATCCACGCCGCTTTTATAGAGGGCTATCTTTTCCCTGTTCAGGTCGAATCCGATCACCTTCACCTTCTTCGCGAAGGCCACCGCAATGGGCATGCCAACATAGCCCAGGCCCACCAGCGCTATCTTCTCCTCCCCTTTCAGGATTTTCTCATACAGGGACATCTCGCTCTTCCTCCGCTTCTAAATATCGTTTGTATCTACACTTTTTAATGAATCCGTGGATCACATTGTTCACGGTGAGCACTGCCGACAGGAACGCCCCTTTGTGCAGCCCTTTCCGGAACAGGATGTAATGGTGCCTGATCAGCCTGAACTTGCTTCCGCTGGAGACGGAGCCGTCGTGCTTGATGTAATAGGACAGGCACTGGGGCAGACGGTGGAAGTCCGTTTTCTCCACTGCCTGGAACCACATGGCGTAGTCATTGTGCTTCCGCAGATCCTCAATCTGGATAAGCCCCACTACATTGACGTCATACATCACCGTGATCGTGGAAAAATAGCAGTAATTGTACAGTTTCCTCTTGTCCACCACATCCGGCCCGGTATTCACATAGGGCAGCCATGTGCCGTTCAGCTGAATCCGGTAATCCGTATAGGTAAAGGCATAGCCCTTTTCCTTCATGAAGGCCAGCTGCAGCGCCAGCTTGTCCGCCCTCCAGATATCATCGCTGTCCAGGAAGGCGATGTATCTGCCCTTCGCTTCCCGCAGAGCCCGGTTCCTGGAGACGGCGGCCCCGGCATTCTTGTCATTCTTATAATACCGGATGCGGTCATCCTGAAATCCGGCCACGATTTTGTCCGTGTCATCCGTGGAGCAGTCGTCCACGATGATCAGCTCCCAGTTGCCGTAGGTCTGGCTTAAAATGGATTTGATCGAATCCGCGATATATTTTCCTGTATTGTAGGATGGCATTATGATAGAGACCAAATCATCCATAGTTCTGCTGCCCTTTCCTCTTTCTGTTCTTTCATACAAGCATGTTCCTATCCGTCTTAGCCTAAATCGGTCACCCAGCCGCGGCAACAGGCTCAGGGCACTTATGGCCATCCAGCTCACCCTTGTAGGATTTCCCTGGCCAGCGCCTGACCCTTGTCATACTCCTCCTGTGAAATTTTCTTTCCGTGGAGCAGATAATCCCCGTAATCCTCCGCTGTGGTCATGCCTTCCGCCGTAATCCCCTCCTGAGTGACGAAAGCCTTCTTCACGGTCATGAAAATGATTTTCAGGTCCTTCCGGAAGCTGACCTTCTCAATATATCTTAAGTCCCAGTCCAGCTTGTCCTCCCAGTCGATGGCATTCCGTCCGTTCACCTGAGCCAGGCCGCTTAAGCCCGGCTTGGCCGTATGGCGCATCCGCTGACCAGGCGTCATGAACACCATGTCCCTGACCAGCTGGGGCCTGGGCCCGATCAGGCTCATGTCCCCTTTCAGGATGTTGAAGGCTTCCGGCAGCTCGTCCAGGGAGGTGGCACGCAGCCATTTCCCGAAGCGCCCCAGCCTGACCTGGTCCGGAAGCAGCTCCCCTTTCTCGTCCCGGGCGTCCGACATGGAGCGGAACTTGTACATCCGAAAGGCCCTCTCCCGCCCGGTCCTGGAATCCGCCATGCCCGGCCTGGGCTGGACGAAGAGCACGGGAGAGCCCAGCTTCACCCGCACCAGCACTGCCAGCAGCAGATAGAGCCAGGACAGCAGCACAATGGCTGTCAGCGAACAGATGATGTCGAAAAACCGTTTTACATATCTCTCGTAAATACCCTTTCGGCGATGCTCCAGCGCCGGAAGGGATGCTCTGTCAGATGCAGATGTCCCCATGTCTTACGTCCTCATTTTCTATTCTGCCGCCATAGCGCTTAATCTGCCAGCCAATATAGCTACTCAATCCGTTCCTTCTCTGCTTCCGTCATCGGTGCCGCCAGATTTGAAATCATCGATGCCTTGCGCAACAGTCTCCCTCTCAATCCCTCTCGGCTCGGATGTCGTTGACTCCATTAGTCAAAACAGCTCCTGATCATTTCAATAATCCGATCCTGCTCTTCAGCAGTCATCTTATTGTCCGAGGGCAGGCACAGTCCCCGCTCAAAGATATCGGCCCCCACATCCACGGCCTCTCCCGCCAGATAAGCGTTGGTGCGCCCTCTGCCGTTGCCCTGGACCGTGACGAAATCGTTCATGCGGTAGATGGGCTGCAGATGCATGGGTTTCCAGATTGGCCTGCCCTCCGCATTGTGGGCCGCCAGCATCTCCAGAATCTGGGTAGGACAGGACTTACCGAGCTCCGGCAGATACAGCGCCTCCCTCTCCCCCCGCACCTGCCTGCACATGGCCTCCCTGTCGATCAGCAGACAGGACAGCCAGAAATTGGGCTCGCTGTTCTCCCCGTCATAGGGATTCATCCTCACGGGCAGATCCTTCAGGCCCTCCTGATAGCGCAGATAAATCTCCTTCTTCTGCCGGATATGCTCCTCCAGATAAGGGTACTGCCCTCTCACCACCCCCGCGATGACATTGCTCATCCGGTAGTTATACCCAATCTCCTCATGCTGATACCAGGGGGCGTTCTCCCTGGCCTGGGTGGACCACTTGCGCACCTTGTCCGCCGCCTCCTTCTCCTCCGTCAGGAACATGCCGCCGGAGGAGCCGGTAATAATCTTGTTCCCATTGAAGGATATGGCGTTGTAATGGCCGAAGGTGCCGGTCTGGACGCCCTTGTAGGTGGCGCCCAGGGACTCCGCCGCATCCTCCACGATGACCGCGTGATTGCGTTCACAGATTTCCCTCAGCTCGTCTACCTTCCCCGGAACCCCGTACAGATGGGCCATCACCACCACCTTCACATCCCCGTGCATCCGGAACGCCTTATCCAGAGCGACCGGATCCATGTTCCAGGTATCATATTCCGTGTCGATGAACACCGGCACGCCGCCCTCGTACTTCACCGGATTCACCGTGGCGCCGAAGGTCACGTCCGAACAGAATACCCTGTCCCCCGGCTTCACCCCTGCCAGCTTCACCGCCAGATGCAGGGCCGCCGTCCCCGAGGAAAGGGCCACCGCGTACCTGCAGCCGGTCTTCTCACAGGTCAGGCGCTCCACCTCGTTGATGTTCTCCCCTACGGTGGACATCCAGTTGGTCTCGTAGGCTTTTTTCACATATTCTATCTCCGGTCCGTGCATGGTGGGCGAACTCAGCCAGACCTTCTTCTCAAAGGGCTCAAATGTTCTCTTCATTCCGTCTCCCTCGCTTTCATGCCGGCTCTTTCCGGCAGGGCTTCCGCGCATTCCTGTGCATCCCCTGCAAGCTGGGGGTGCATCACCAGGAACACAAAAGTAAAAATCAGCTGCCCCGGATTCCAGACCAGCTCCACCAGCCCGAACATAAAGTACACCAGCCATATAATGATGGGCAGAATGGCGTATGGATCTTCCCGGATGGTCCCCGCCTTTTTCAAAGCCTTCCTCAGAGAAAGCACTATCATCAAAAGAACCAAAACACCCGCCGGATATCCGAAATAATACACCATCTGTATCCATAGGTTCTGACCATGCCAAATATACACGCCTGACTCTTCGAAGACATAATGGCCATCCTCCTCCGGATGTCCCAGCCAGGTGGAGTGTTCCCAATAGGTCTGGAAGAAAACCTTCCGGATGGTAAGACTGCTGCGCTGCCAGTCATAATCGGGTTCGGGAATCACATCCGCCGTCTCGCTGGCATAGGCTCGCAGCACAAAAGGATTCCGGGATTGGAACAGCTTCAGCACATCGACGATCCTGCCCAGGGCATCTTCCAGAAATTCGTCCATCTCCACATATTTTTCAGAATCTGGCGGATCCCAGGAGAACACGCAGTCTGTCTGCCACTCCCCCGGATGCCAATTGGGATGGGGATGGATAGTAGGCAGCCAGCGCACTGTCCAGAACACCACAGGAAACAGCACCACCGCGCTCAGCGCCAGAACACAGCCTCTCAGGAAAAGCTTCCGAAACTTCTCCCCCCATGCTTTATGAAGCACAGTCCAGCCATAATACAATGTTATCACGACAGAGCAGACCCAGGAGGTGCGGCAGATTGTCAGGAACTGAAATCCCAACAGCCCGGCAGCTCCCACATAATAAAACAGCTTCCATCCCCATTTTGCCCCCTTTACGTGCAGAAGATGCAGCTTAATAAGAACCATGCAGTATACGATCAGATAGTACAAGGCCATCATATTGGAGTTCACGAAAGCTCCATGATACCTTACTCTGTCATAAGGCCGAAAGAGATAGGCATAGGACTGTACAATAAAAAAGGAAAAAATCGTGCCATCCAGCACGGCTGCCATCAAATCCGCCCTATCCTCCCTGGAAAACCGGGTCAGATAGAACGTGCCGAACATGAACAGATACCAGACAGGCCACCATCGGCCAGCCACGCTGATGACAGTCCACACTGTAAAGGCAATCCATGTCCACCCCAGTGCGCCAATCTGCAGCTTCAACGATTTTTCTTCGATTACCTGATGGAAGAAATACGGCACCGCCAACCCCAGCCACCATATATTCATGACCGCAGTGGCCATCTGACCGAAGCAGTATTCTCCGATATGCTGCCGCCAATGCAGGTATATCAGGCCAATCGCCGCGATGCATAGTACCGTGTATCCATAATAGACAGGCTTCAGGAATTTGCGTATGGGAAGCTGGCTGAACACTATGACCATGATGACCAGACCGGTGCAGTTTGCAGCAGTCTTCCAGACATCTCCCTCTTTGTTGGCACACAGGTATTCAATATAGTTCAGTGCCACAATGCATAAAAAATAGAGCCAATATTTCCTTCGCACTGTCTTGCTGTCACTCTGCACTTGAATCTGCTTCCCCTTTCCGTATAGCCCCGCTCTTTCGGAACATTTTCCCCAGAATCACATGACTGCCTTTCCCTACCATACCATATTTTTCCAGACCCTGCAACTCCTGCGTCATTCTTTCTTAGGCATATAAGTGGGCACGATTCGTTGGATTCTCTCCCGGATGTCGTCCGGTTCCAGGGCCACGTACTCCTTCAACTCCTCCAGCTGCCTCATGAACCGCTCTTCATCTATCTGAATAGGTTGTCCGATATGAATCATTTTATTGGCAGTGTCTTTCATCCCCTCTTCCGCCATGAGCATCTCTTCGTAAAGCTTCTCCCCTGGCCGAAGGCCGGTGAATTTGATTTCAATGTCTTCGCCTACCTTGTATCCTGACAGCTTGATCAGATTCTGCGCCAGGTCAAGGATTCTGACCGGCTCTCCCATGTCCAGCACGAAAATCTCGCCGCCTTTGGCATAGGCCCCCGCCTGCAGCACCAGCGAAACCGCCTCCGGAATGGTCATAAAATAGCGGATGATATTGGGATCCGTCACCGTCACCGGTCCCCCTTCCGCAATCTGGCGCTTGAACAGCGGGATAACGCTTCCATTGCTGCCCAGGACATTTCCGAACCGCACCGCCACGAATTCCGTCTGGGAGTGCTTGTTATACGTCTGTATAATCATCTCGCAGACACGCTTGGTGGCCCCCATGATGTTGGTAGGATTCACCGCTTTGTCCGTGGAAATCATGACGAAGCGCTTCACTTTCCACTTGTCCGCCGCCTGAACCACTTTCCAGGTACCCAGGATGTTGTTCTTCACCGCCTCGTTGGGGCTGTCCTCCATCAAAGGAACATGCTTGTGGGCCGCGGCATGATAGACAATGTCCGGGCGGTAAGTGCTGAAAATCTGTTCCATGCGGTTGGTGTTCCGCACGGACGCAATCAGGACTTTCAGATCCAGCTCCGGATATTTCCTGATCAGCTCCTGCTGGATGTCATAGGCATTGTTCTCATAAATGTCCAGAATAATCAGCTGCTTTGGATGGTGCACCGCTATCTGCCTGCACAGCTCGCTGCCGATGGAGCCGCCTCCCCCCGTCACCATCACCACTTTGCCGCCTACATAGTCCATGACTTCATCTATGTTGATTTTAATAGGCTCCCTGCCCAGCAAGTCCTCTATCTCCACTTCCTGGAGCTGGGAGACGGACACATCCCCGTTAATCAATTGGTACGTGCCCGGAATAGCCCTGAGCTTACATCCCGTTTCCTTACAGATATCCAGGATTTCCTTCCTCACCTGACGGCTGGCGGAGGGAATGGCAAAGATGATTTCATCAATCCCATATTCCTGCACCGCTTCCACAATCCTGTCCCTGCCGCCCACAATGGGAATGCCCCGCAGAAGCTTTCCGTGGCATCCCGGCTGGTCGTCGATGATGCACTTTACCCGCAGGTTGATATACTGGCTCATCTCGATTTCTTTCAATATCACATCAGCCGCCGCTCCCGCGCCGATTACCATCACATTGATTCTGGCGGCTCCGCCGAACAGGCTGTTCCTCTTGGAATTCACGATTCGCAGCATACGGTAGCTGAACCGGATACAGCAGGTCAGTGCGAACAAAAAGAACCAATACAGGACATAATAACTCCTGGGCATTCTCCAACCAGTGACATAGCACAAAATCACCTGAGCCAGCGCCGCGCAGCTGGTGGCAAAAGCAATATTGATCAGTTCCGTGGCGCTTGCATAACGCCAAACGCTTCTATATAATTTCCATACGCAGAAAAAGAACAGGGTGATTACAATCGTGAACGGGAGGACATGTTCATATCGTTCCAGAAAGTGCGGCGGGATTTCCTTGAAGCTGAATTCGAACCGCAGATAAATCGATGCAAAAGAGGCAACCACCACTGCCATGATGTCCATCAGGACCAGGGCAATAATCCTATTCATTGGTATTTTCAGGAAATCGGTATTTTTCTTCATCACAAACGATACGCTCTCCCTTTCTCCAGATACTTCCGTCGACTCGTATATTCTATCACTCATTTTCCAAATAAGCAACCTACTGGTGAGTATATCATGCCCAAAAAATATAAAATGTCCACATACAGCACAAAAGGACTCTCAAAGCTTTTCATGCCTGAAAGTCCTCTTGCCATGTAGGCCGATTCTTAAAAACCATTTTTCGGCGTTTTTCTGTTATGACCCAAACCCACTGCTCGCTACTCTATGTCAGGCGACCACTCAATATCGGTGTCCCCTGAGGACGGTTCCGGCGTGGGCTCAGGTGTCGGCTGTGGCGTAGGCTGTGGTGTCGGCTGCGGCGTGGGTTGTGGCGTGGACTGCGGTGGCTTCTGGGTCGCCGCAGGCTTCGGTGTCGCTGTCGGCTTCTGGGTCGCCGCAGGATTTTGGGTAGGCGCAGGGCTCTGGGTACCTGCGGGATCCTGGGTGGCCTCGGGAGCCGTGGTGGGTTCCCCTGCCTCATTATACCATGTGGTGGAGGTCTCATACGCAAAGCCCTCCCGGTTCGTCCACATGTCGAACACGTCTCCGGGCGCGCCTGTATATTCGGATTTCGTGCATTCGCCCACAAGGAGACCTGCCGAGTACGTTCCCTGCTCCCTCTGGATATGCCCGGTTGCGCCGTTCATCTGCCATATGTCGAAGCTTCCTTCATATTTTCCGTCAGCCAGGCCTGTCTGCAGCATCCATACACCGCTGTCCGCATACTTCAACACCAGCACGCCTCCGTCTCCGTCCGGGTAGAACACATTGACAGATACCTTCCCCTCAATATCCAATCCTACCTGTACGGAGAGAAGCGTCTCCCCGCCTCTTTGTAAAATGTAATTCCGGCTGCCCTCATACAGCTCCCGGGACATGGTCTCCAGCCATGCGGCATCGCTCACCAGATGAATGCCTTCTCCCAGATATTCCGGGATTTCCAGATTCTGGCGCAGGTTCGTCATGGCTTCCAATACCTGGGCCTGTCCCTCCGGGGTCAGGTCGCCCGTCAGATACTGCAGCCCAATCTCTTCCGTCGGCTCCTGTGCTTCTTCTGTCGGGGAGGGGCTATCGTCCATCGCCACCGGCTCCAGCGTGACAGCAATTTTCTCGTCCATGACCGATTCGCTCCCATCCCCGCACGCCGCCAGCATAAGCAGGGGCAGAACGCAGACAACCGCTCTATATATCCACTTTCTAACCATAAATATTCTCCTATTCCGGTTTCCCCGCTACTCCCCCCAGGTCTCGGAGGGCTTCAGGGCATCCGCATCGCCAATCAGCTTCTTCAGGAACTCATAAGCGTCCGAACCTTCCGGATAGCTGCCGTTTTCTATCAGCTGTTGCGCCAGGTCATAGATGCTCTTGGCTCTGGCGGGCCCGTAAACAATTACCTGGGAGCCGTTCTTTTCCAGCACGGCATAGCCCCGGAATGCGAACTTTGTCTGATACTGCTCTGCGGGAAGCCCCACCAGCACTGATGTGAAGCGGTACCTTCCGTCCACTGTCTCGAACACTACATCCTGGGGTTTTCCGTCCGCGCCATTCCCGTAAGATATGCCACCGGCTACCTTCTCTCCCCCCTTCACCATGGGGTATCTCTCCATGTTGGCCTGGTTCATCACCAAAGTCCCATACTCTTTCAGCCGGTATCCGTCCACTCCCCCGGCGGTAAGCTGTCCCCGCAGAGCGGTGGAGATGCCCGTCTTGAAGCGGATGCCTGTCTTGCCTGTGACCCGGATGGAGAAGCCGTGGTAAGTCAGCAGATCTTCCAGACCCGGCTCTGCCGTGGCGGTATAAGCCATTCCGTTATGGCTCAGGCTCCATACATACATGCCCCTGGGGACACCGGTATCATCATACTTATAGGCCACGGCTGTCCTGGCTTTCTCATCAGGGGCCACGGCAATCAGGCTGCCGTTCCGCAGTTCCCCCGGGTAAGCCACCCCGTCCAGCCACACGGTGGTGTCGCTGTAGCCCTCCGGCAGCTTCAGGACCACATCCGTGGAAATCTCCGGTACGCCGCAGGGCGTCCCGGGCATGTTCTCATACACCGGAATCTTGAACACAAAGGCGCTTCCCAGGGCGCCGGCCTCCCCGTACAGGTTCTTGATGGTCAGCGCCTCCGTGGTAGGGGCCGAGATGTTCTGCATGTACTGATGATTGTAGGTATTGTTGGAAGTCACATTGAACTTCTCCAGATACAGGGTGTCCTGCCCCCGCTTGATATAGTTGGCTGAGATCACCTTCGTACCGCCCCGGATAGATTTCTCCGCATCCGTCCACCCATAATCCTTCGCATACTTCAGGCCGTTCTCGATGACCTCCTTGTCCGTCTGCCCGCTGGCCTTTATATTGAAATAATTATAATATCCCTCATAGCCCGGATAGGTTCCTGATATCAGCTGAGATGTCCCCCGCCCCTGTTCCTGAATCACCCTGGCTGCCAGGTGAAAGGGACTGACCCCCTCCTCTCTTCCGATATGATAGAACAGTTCCGCATAAGTCCGGTTCGTCCCCGGCGCCATGGCGCTGCTCTTCATGAAGGAATTGCTCTTGTCCAGGAAAGAGGTCACCACCTCCTGTGTATGGTAAGTTTCATTGAAGGTCAGCTGTTCGAACTGAAAGATGGCATTCTCGGTCAGGCTGTTCCTGGGATCCATGTACAGCTTCAGGGCCGCCTCCGAAGCGTAATACCAGTTCCCCTGGTCATAGAGCCCCTGTTTGGCCCATTCCGGAAAAGTCCTGTACACCAGGCTCCTGCCGCCCTGCAGCTCATTATGTATCACCGTATCCCAGTTCAGGTTGGTCTTCATGACTACGAAAATCCAGTCGGGATGCTTTTCCTTCAGGGCATTCAGCGCCGGGCGGTAGCTCTCCGGGAACTGTTCGATGTCAGCGTGGGATGCCCGTTCTCCTTCAGCGGCATAGGTAGACGCGGCTAAGTTCAGGCCGTACTGTTCCTCCCATTCCAGGAAACGTTCATCCGAGGCGGCCAGATAAAGGCGGGGGACATAACCGTACACATCCGTGCCCTGATAATCCAGCCTCACATAATGCCAGATTTCCATGTCCTCGTCCACGTACAGATCCAGGATGTTCACCATCTGGCCGCTTGGGACAGTGACGGCGGCTTCGCTTTCATAGGAAGGCGCTATGCGGACCGGATATTCGTCGCTCAGGTAGACCAGGGCCATGATGTCCCTCTGGGCGGCAATCTGTGCCAGCGCTTCCCCGGCCATCTGAATCCAGTCCTCCGTCTCTTCGTCCAGGTTCCCCGCCGTGCGCGCAGGCCCGCCACCCATCCGGTTCTCCGTCTGTACCCCATCGGCCATTCCGCTCCCAGGCTCTGTCCCAAATCCACTGTCCGATTCGCTCCCAGGCTCTGTCCCGGGAACGGTGTCCGACACTCCCTCCTCCGGACTTCCCGCTGTCAGGCCTTCCGGCAAAGATGCCTGTGTCCCTGGCTCCTGCTCCTGGCCGTTTTCCGCGGACGCCGACACCTGCATTGACCATGGGACGCTGGTGCCGAACAGGACCGCTGCCATGACGATTCCACATATGTACTTTCCACATCTTTTCATGTATGCTCCCATCTGCCCGCCAGGGCGGACATTCCACTCTTTGCAATTTTCCGTGATATGATATCTGTCTCCTGCCATGTGCCGAAAAGCCTTATGTTGCAGCCAAAGTAATCATATCATATTATCCGGATGGGGATCCAAGGTACTTTTTTCCAGCGGACGCACGCCGCCGTCCCGGCTTTGTTCCTA
>ERZ808037.1099-NODE-1099-length-19765-cov-3.137444_pt1 | contig 19765 bp, 29 predicted proteins | sample MGYA00380190_ERZ808037 | MGnify/ENA primary metagenome ERZ808037 (study PRJEB31490, sample SAMN06133399) | mouse gut metagenome | isolation source: J9 | host: mice | place: China: Chengdu | collected 2015-05 ... | reverse complement strand
ATCTCGCCGTACTCGCCACGCTCAGGGCACTGGTGGCACCAGCGCTCTTGTGTGCCCTGCTCGAAGCTGTCCGCGATATTGGACGAGCCCTTAATGGTCGGCGTTGATACCTCGACGGCCTTCGCGTTGTAGAACGTGGTCTGTCTGGCCTCGGCCAGAGCCCACGGATCGCCCTCGGTTCCGGCGCTTATGGCCCAGCGGTCGCGCTCGTCGCCGATAATGTACCGGGCCGGAGTAGAAGCCAGAGCCGAGGCGCTATTGGAGCCGGTGATCGTCAGCATACCGCCGGGGAAGGACTTCTGGAGGATCGTGTTCCCTGAGTCCCTCGTCCTCACGTCCGAGACTTTGGCTTTCAGCGCCTTGCTGTCCCGGATCATTGGAGCGATACGCAGCCGGGAGAACTTGCGGGCGTCGTCGAGTGAGGGCTGCACATAGAGGATAGAGCCCGGATCTTGGTCTATGATATAGCCGATTATGTTCAGTTCGAGCTCAGACTTTCCCACCTGAGAGGCCGCCACCATGACGATTTTCTTCACCTTCGGATCGGTGAACGCTTCCATAGGCTCCCGTAGGTAGGGCGTGCGCGACGTGCGCCACGGGCCTGCCTCTGCGGAGGTTTCCGGCGATAGGCGGCGGTGTCTATCGGCCCATTCTGCCACCGTTAGATCCTCCGGCGGTTTGAAGTTACGGACGGCCGGGCCTATGGCCGCGTTTAGCTTCTTTGCGGCTCTTTTAGTCGTCGGTTTCATCTGCGGGCGCTTCGCTCCAGCCTTCGCGATCCCTTACCCGCCGCTTATATGTTTCGGGATCGTATTGATAGCCCGCGAGCTCGTTCAGGATCTTGTGGCACTCAGAGCGGATCAGAGCCGAGGCTTCGGCTGCGCTGGCTGCCTGAGCTACGTCCATAGCCAGACGGCCGGGCAGCGCCATTATCATGCTGCGGACAGTGAACACGAGGTCGTTCGTCATGGCCTCCACGTCCTCGCTCCGGTGCATTTTCCCTTCCAGCTCTTTGAGCTGCATTTCGGCGATCTTGGCCTTGCTCTGTTTGAGGTCGGCCTCGGCCCGCAGCTTGTCGGCCTCAGCCTTCGCGGTGTCTGCGGTCTTGGCTTCCTTGCCGTTGGCCTTCTCCCGCAGGTGCTTTATGTACGCCTTGATTGTCGGGAGCAGGTCAAACTTGTACGGACGGGTGGACGCCGCGGGGATTACGCCAGACTTTGCGAGCTGCTGCACCCGGCGCTCGTCGAGCTCGAAAAGTTTCGCGATTGTGCTCGTGGTTTGCAGGTTTTGTTTCGGCGCGTCTGCCATGGCGTCACCTCCTTTCCGGTGTCCAAACGAAACGAAACGGCCTGAAAAAATTTTTTGGAGTCTGCGCGAGTTTTGGGCTCGCCAGCACCGCAGGGCTTTTGGCAGCTGTCACAGTACCTTGCGGCTTGTAGAAAAAAATTTCCGGTTTGCTTTCAACAGTTCAATCACTTTTCTTTTGCTTTTATTGCTTTATTTTCTTTCTTTTATTTGTGATTGTTTTGTTGTGTTTGATTGATTTATCTTTGCTTCGTTGCTTTGGTTGTGGCTTGGCTTTCACTTCATGGCCTGCTGTATGTGGTGCTCGAAGCGCTTCTCCAGATTGGTGCCGATTGTTTCTTCGATCGTTTCCTTTGCTCGTCCGCTTATCATTTGCGGTACAGATAGAGTTCGGACTGCCTCGATCGGAGTGCGGCCCTCCCCGGCGCGTTGGAAGGGGAGAGAGGCCCCTCCGTTTCCTGCGGTGATAAAGGTGCCCTGCTTCATGGAAGCGCGGCCCCCTTTAAGTATGGTTGCCTTGACGGTGTATTTCTTAGGCGGTCGTACCATGGCTACGGGTGAGCCTTTGGCGGTGGCAATCTTTTGTCCGGGGATCCTGAGCTGTTTCGCCTGCTGTCCACTTGGCCTTGACTTTGGCGACATTTTGAAATGAATTGGCGTCAGTGTTCGGCCTTTATATTCAAGTGCGGCCCCGTCAACACTGATCCCGGATACTCTTGTTGAGGTAGCCCCCCGCTTTGTTTTTGGGCCCGCCTCCTTAATTGCTGCGGTGTCCACGCCATAATGCTGCCGGATCCCTTTATTTACCCATGCCGGAGCTCTGGAGGTGAAGTCCGACACGGTTCTCTTGATTGCTGTCTCGCCTCCGTCTTTTAGCTTCTCCAGCTTTTTTGCCAGCTTGGCACCGTCTCGCATAGTAACAGAGAAGGCTCCGCTTGTGCGTCTTGATTGTCCGGTATAGAATAGGTCGCTCATGCGAGTGCCTCCTTTATAAAAAATTGCCCTCCCCCGATTTTTTCTGGAGGGTAGGGGCATAGGAAAAAGCCGCCCGGCGGCGTTTGTGCTCTCCAGACGACTTTTGCTATTTTACAATATAGCACACGGCTTTATCCCCTTTTATCCCTTTTTATCCCCTTTTATCCCCCACATGCTCAAAACGCCTATAAAATCAGGCAAAAAGAGGCCCGCCTGCGGCCGTGTGCGACGTTCTGGCGGGCTTTTTATTCCTTTGCGGGGTTTTCCTCGCGTTCGATTTTTGCAAGGCTTTGTAGGGCCGATCCGTGAATTTTGAACGCCCTTTTTAGATAACGCTGCTCGTGTTCTTCATAGTCCGCTTCGTTTCCGTATAGGGTGGCGCAGATCGTCCACCAGCTTGCCCCGTCAAAATAACGCATTTCTATGACTGTCTGCTCGTCCGGCTTTTTCATCAGTGCAATCATGCGTTCCAGTTCTCTGCGAGTTCTGGCTTCGTCGGCGATCATGTCACGGATCTGCGTTTCGAGTTCCAGCTTCTTTGCGACTTCGCGCTCTGTCTTGCTGGTGCCGTCGCCACCACCCGGCAGCCCGGTGAGATTTGGAGTGGAAGCGGAGCCCATGGTGGACTCCAGATACTCCAGCCGCTCGATCAGATTATCGATCCGGCGTTTCAGCGTAGCGACGCGCTCCAGCTTCTTTTTTATTTTGTCTGTTTCTTTCGGCTGTTTTTCTCCGGTCTTTTTCTTCTGGCCCATTGGCCCCGCCTCCTTTTCGTTTCTATTCGTTGAATATGCTCTCGTAAACTTCCCGCGGCTGCTCCGTTCCCTTTCTGATTAGTTGGATCCCAGTGGTCTTTCCGGTGGTTTTTATGTACCGGCGCACGATTACGTCCACAAACCGAGGCTCCATTTCTATGAGAAACGACGCTTGCCCGACACTTTCGGCGGCGATCAGGGTAGTGCCTGATCCTCCGAAGGTGTCAAGAACGCCCTCGGCCCAGTCCGTATTGTCGAGCAGTTTTTCCAATATTTCCACCGGTTTTTGTGTTGGGTGAAGCTCATTCCCGGAGCGGGTGGCCTCCAGTACGTTGCCGTAGCCCTTGTGATTGTCCCACTTTGGTTTTGTACGGTGTGCAAACATGACGAGCTCATGCTGAGCCCTCCAGCCGTTCCCCATGCCAGGGCTTTTCTTATTCCAAACAATCATATTCCGTACGCCGAGGCCGGAGCCTTCCACGAGGTCGAACAGATACACCCACATGCGCCAGTCTGTAAAGAGATAGGCCACTTTAACGTCCACGGCTCCGAGTACGGCCTTCATTAGCACCTGATAGCCTCGTGTTGAGAGGTTGTCGCTGCTGATCGTCGGCGTGGTGTAGCCGCCTTTCCCGTCCGATTGCTTCGAGCCTATGGATCCGGTCACTTTCCCGGACTCTTGGAAGCCGCCGGAGCAGTAGGGTGGATCGGTGAGCAGGATCTCCGGGTGTGCGCCGTCCAGCAGCAGCTCCCGATCCCGTTCGCTGGTGGCGTCTCCGCAGACGACACGGTGGCGGCCGAGGATCCAGAGGTCGCCCTTCTGGGTGACTGTTTCCTCTGGTTCCGGTGTCTCCGGTATTTCGTCCGGTTCGTTCAGGTCATTGTGGAGGGCTTCTGACAGCGCGGTGACGAGGCCCTCCACCTCGTCCTCCGTGTACCCGGTCAGCTCCATTGGGATCTCGCCGGTGTCGATTTCTGCGAAAATGTCAGCCAGCAGCTTGTTGTCTGTCTCTGCCAGCTCTGCGATCCGGTTGTCAGCCACCAGATCGGCGTATTCCTCGGCCTCGGTGGTGTAGTTCTGATAGTCCACCGGTGCTTCCTTCATTCCTTCCAGAAGGGCTGCAGCGAGTCGTCCGTGGCCTTTCACAATGAAGCCGGAGCGCTTCGAGACGGTGATCGGCTGCCTCCAGCCCGTCTGCCTGATTATCCGGCCGAGTAGCTGGATCTGGTTGTCCGGGTGCTGGTTCGGGTTCTTCGGGTTCGGCACCAGCTTGGCGACGTCCACGATCGCGTCGTGTGCGCAGAATACCGGCACGCCGTCAGCCCATGCTTTCGGCTCTGCCTCTGGTCTATACTCTGCCATTTTTACGCCCTCCCTCCAGATTTTTGAGAACAGCCTCCCGGATCCGGCTCTGGAGCTGCTCGTCTGTCTCGTGCAGGTAGCGCCTGAGCCCGTGCTTTTTTGCGATCGCGTCGAGCTTCTGGCCGGTCGCCGGTGTCGGTGCGTTCTGCACGTTCACGGTGTCCAGTGTCCGGGCTGCTTTCAGGATCCTGCGCTTGTAGCTCTGGTTCTTTTCGCCCGGCTGCCGCCTTATGCCGTAGATCGGGCCGATATTGTTCAGCGTGAGCCCCTCCATGGACTCCCAGAGCGTCCGGGCGACTTTCCGGCGGCGTTTCCATTCGTGGATCCGTTTCGTGGCCGCATGGAGCAGGACGAGCACGCCGGTGAGCCCCAGAAGGACGGCGAGAGTCAGTGCCGGGATCCAGACGGCCCCCAGAATAGCGGTGGGCCAGTTTATACCGATTGCGCCGCGGCCCTTAGCGATCAGGATCGCGATCCATGCCGGTGTTGCGATCAGAAGGGTGAGAGCGTAGAGCTTATTATTTTCTCTTTTCACGTTTCGCCCTCCTTCTCTGCGCCCGGTTTCCCTCCGGGTGCGGTGTGTTGTTCTGCCGGTAGGGGGAGACGAGGCCCGCCTCCAGAGCGCAGCGTGTACAGAGCCACTGGACGCCCTGCTCTTTTTTGAGCTTCTCGGCTTCAGGAGCCTTCCAGCACTTGCGCCCGCAGTTGTGGCAGTCGATCAGCTCCCAGTCCGGGTGCTTGGCCATGGTGTCCCCGTTCAGGTTCTCGTCGAGAGGCAGGCAGAGGATCCCGCCCTTCTCGCCGTCTTTCCTCGGCGTCAGGTCAATGCCAAACTTGCGGAGCTTTTCGCGGGTGTCGTCCTTTTGTTCTTCCTGCTTCACCTCTATGACTTCCACCTGATCGAGCTCCAGACAGAACACGCCCTGCGGATCCCATTTCTTTGCCCTCCATACCTCTGCGAAGGTTTCCAGCGTGTCGTAGCAGCAGAGCCCGGCCTCCGTCTCGGTGATGAACATTGTCTCCATGACGGCCTCGTCGTCGGCGTCGTCCCAGCCGTAGAGGTGCCAGCTGTCGTAGTTGTCGTAGTCCCACATGGAGAAGTAGAGCACATGGTCGTCAATCGGCCAGCCCGTCCCGGTCACTTTTCCGGTGATGATCTTCGGTTTATATCCCATTTGTGTGTCCTCCTTAAAAAATCGTATTCATGCAGATAATGAGAGCGATCACGGCCACGAACGCGATCGTGATCGACTTGTGGCGCTGGTTGTCTTTTTCGCCCAGAACGCCGAGCAGCAGCACCGCCGCCACGACGCCCAGCAGAATGTTGAGTGCGATCATTCTTGCTTCCTCCTTTCGTTTCGGTAGAGAGTTAGCCCTCTGCTTTCTATGTCATAATTGAACTGTACCCCTCGCCACCGGCCGAGAAGAAATGGCACTCCAGCCCACCGGCCCACAATGTCCACGGCGACGATCCCCCAACACTCCAGTTCAATGCACCACGCTGGCTTTCCTTCCATGAGCCGCAGTTCTTCCAGTGTCAGCGGTTTGTCCGCTTTTGCGCTTGTCATTTCTGCGTCCTCTGTCTGAATTTGTCCGGCGCGTTGCAGGTGCTCCAGTGCGGTGTATAGCCCCAGCCCTGAGCCTCTGCTGGATCGTCCACTGTTTCGCAGCTTATCACGTCCCCAGCAGGTGTTACCAGCTTTGTGCTGCCTCTGGGCTTTATGCGGTAGTTTACCGGCCGAGTGTCGCATGGCATTGAACGGCCGGAGCGGGTGCGGATCCAGTGAATCGGCTTTCCGCAGCTCTTACATATTCTTGCTCCCATGTGCTCGCCTCCTTACCATGTCCATGTGTCGCGCTTCGGTATGAATATGATCGCCTTGTCCTTGTATCTCTCCATAACCTCCAGCGGCGTGTCCGGTTCCCCGTCGAAGGCATTATACAGAGCGCTGCATAACTTCGGCGCGTCGTCGGCTCTCGGCTCAACGTCTTTCCAGATTTTCCCGTTTTCGTCCTCATACACTGGACGATCCCAGCTGTCACGGCCTTTATGCCTCAGTAGCAGCGCGTCCCAGTTCCAGAGCCCCTGCCTGCCTTTGGCTGGTATTGGCTCCGGCAGGAAGGTGACGTTCTGGAGCTCCCACGCATACCGGCCCGGCGTCCAGTCTCCGAGCTCCATTTCCTGCTCAGTTGGCACGAAGTAGTCGCCGAAGTCCGGCGCGTGTTTGTCTGTGGTGAGGCTTTCGGCTCCGATCGGGATATTCTTTGCCACGTCCACGTCTGTGCCGGGGTTATATACTATATGCCAGACATTTGCGAGTTCAGCGGTGGCTATAATAGCGCCGAGCGGCACCTCGTCAAGTTGATCCAGAGCTTCGCGGACTTCCTGCGGGAGTGTCCGGGGTTCCTTGGCTGCTGCATGAATAGCGATCGGCCCGCGGTATTTTGTAGGCCAGCTTCTTGTCTCATATTTCTTAGTACCGCAGGCTATGAGAGAAGCCCACGGTTGCCATATTGTGATTGCTTTCATATTTTCACTTCCTTAATAAAAGCATTTGCTTTTTATGCTTTTTTTGCTTTCTTTTGCTTTCATATGTTTTTTAGATTTTGGGAGGGTTTGAGGCCCTCCCGTGCTTCTTATGCAATAATGGTGATCTGCTCGCGGTTTGGTATATCTTTCAGCGCTTCGGTGAGGTATTTTTTCACATTCTCGACGGCCTGAGACTTCCAGAGTCCGCCGTCTGCTGCCACGAGCTTGAATACCGGAGCGCCGCCCCTGCCTTCGCTGATCCTGAATATGAAGTCGCTCGCGGGCTGTTCCACCTCCAGAAATGTGCGGTAGGGGATCAGGTTGACCGGGTTCGGCACCAGCACGTTTTCCTTCGTGGTGATCCCGGTTTTCATGGTTGCCTGCTGGGTGACGCCATTGTCTGAATATGCCTGCTCCTGCGTGTTGGTGATATTGCTCGCCAGAATGGTGACGGCTTCGCGGTCGTCGCTTGCCATAAAGCACGATTGCATGGACACGAGAAAACTCTCCTGATCGTACTCCCGGCCATATTCAAACTGAGGCAGCAGGGCGTTGACTTCGAACAGTGTTTCGCGATCCCGCTCCGGCAGCAGTCCAGAATAGAGCAGCACCTCGGTGGCGCTTATTACCTGAATAATCATACGATCCCGCAGTTCGTCCCGGCTTTCTTTTATGTAGTCCACCAGAGAGGTGAGGGTGGTCGCCTTGATCGGTTTCGCCTTGTCCGCTGCGTCGTAGCGTCTTAAATCCTTTGTGCAGTAGGTTCTCCCATTGATCTGCACGACTTCGGGCTTTTCTGCCTTTACTGCCAGTCCCGTGATAAAAGCGATTGCTTCCTTGATACCTTCCATGTGTTTGTCCTCCTTTTTATGCTTGTGCGGCTCTTTGGCCGATTGCAACTATTTTTTTCTGATCGTCTACCGGGTGCCCGTCCTTTAATACTTCCCCGGTGTCAGGATCAAAGTCTCTGCCAGGCACGAGATCGCCTGCTGCCGCCTCGGCCTTTTCAGGCTCCGGCTGCTTCTTTCTATTTTTGAGATCCAGCGGCTTTCCGGTTGGCTGCGGTTCAGCTGTTTCCTGCTCCTTGGTGCTTGCTGCCGCCTCGGTCGCTTTGTCCTGCTGGGCGTCGCCTGCTGCCGGTTCCGGCTTTTCCTGCGGCTGTGTGAGGTCAGAGAGGCTCATTTGCCCCCGGATCTGGCCGTCGTACTCCGCGATCTCCAGCTGGCCGGTTCTCATGTTTACGCCCATAATCATTTGAGTGTCGATCGCCTCGGTGGCGGCGAGCTTGGTCGTGACGGCGATCTGTGTGTTGACGAGCTGGCGGGTTTTGTTCGGTGCAAATTTAATTGTGACATTGATCTGCCGCTTGGTGGTGGCCTCGGTGTTCGGGTTCTGGATATTGTCTGCCACCTGAATGAGCGCCTCGTTGAGCTTTTCGGCGAAGGCACCACCGGCCAGCGCTTCGAGGTTGATCTTTGCCTCGGTTTTCTGTTTCTTCATGTCTGGGATCCCTCCTTTTAATTTAATTCGTCTAAATATTCTTTGTAGGTTTCAGCCTCCTGCTTGATACTTTCCAGCAGGGAAATAATATCCTTGAAACTTTCTGCTTTCCCGCTTTTGTAGGCTTTTAGGCGTCTTTCGGTTAATTCCTCCGCTATGGAAATGATCGTGAGCTCATATTCGAGGCAGTCGTCGTGTATAGTTGCCAGTCCGTTCATACGCCCTCCGTTGCCGTCCAGACGATTGCAGAGCGTCCCGTCACGCTGCACGCCCGTTTCCCGGCGTTCTTTGCCTTGCCTGCTGCCTGCGCTTTGGTGAGGATCGGGCCCACGTCGCTGCGGTTCACCTGCTGCCCACGATCGGAGAGAGTGGCCGCGATTTCGTTTGCGGTCATTGGCTCGCCCTTAATAAGATCCAGCACCATGTCCCGGAGGCTCTGGGCCATGTCCTTGCTGCGCCAGATAATGACAGCAGAGGGGAAGGGTGCCCTTCCTTTTGGATCGCCTTCTTCGTCGGTAAAATAGAGCCGTCCACGCAGGAAGCGTACCTCGTCAGCCTTCCCACCAAAAATATAATCGTGGTAGTATGACGTGTCCGTTCTGGCCGGTATGAGCATAACCACGACGGTACCGGGCTTCTGGCTTTCCTCATAGCCCTTTTTCACCCACTCGCCGATATTGCGGCCATAGGGCGGGTTGCAAAATACGCGGCTACCTCCCCAGTCTGCTTTCAGGCCGTCAGTTTCCGGCGTGAAATATTTCGCGCACTTGGCGCACTTATCGGTGGCGGCCGGATCCAGATTGAAATGAAACTCCTGATCCAGCTCGTCGAAGAACTCCGGCGGCGTACACCAGTTTAAATTATTGCTGCTTAATAGTGCTTTGTTCATTGGCTTTCCTCCTTATCCTTTTTTGATGTCATAGTCCTCAAAACGCTTTACTGTTTTAAAAATGATTTTATTATTTACCCAGCGCTGGAGGATACGGACGGGATCGCGTTTTTCTGTGCTTTCCCGGTTGTACACCATTACATAGGGATCATAATTCAGGTTTCGGAGTGTGTAGATTCGTTCCAGATCCTGCTCCAGTGTCGTGTTGAAATTCGTCAAAACATAAACGCCGGTTTTTCTAGCTCCCCAGCCGGTGATCTCTTTGAACGCTTTCAGCTTTGGTATTATGACTTCTTTGTCCTCGTACCTGTCCCATGCGAAGTGTACAGACTCGACGCGCAGCTGCTTTATCATTTCGGCCTTTTCTTCTGTCATTATGCGAATGTCAAGCCCTTGGCTGATCTTTACGCGAGCCTTGCTGTTTATGAGCTGCTGGAGCAGATCGCGCCAGTCCCGGCAGGCAATCAGGTTTGGATCGCATAATATAATATTTTTTTGCCCTCTCCAGAACTCTGATAGGTCGGCCACTTTATAGCTGCGGCACCCTTCTTTGACTTTTACATGACAGAACTCACACCCACGAGGGCAGCCGCGCGTTAAAAATCCGTAGGCTGTTTCCCTTGTCAGGTTAGGGTATAGGCTATAATCTGGGTATTCATGCTCAATTTCTGGATCCAGCTCTTTGTCCTTCTGTTTGTGGTATATTTCCCGGCCGTTGACTGTTTCGATCGCATAGCCACTGCCGCCTTTTATGATGTTGTCAGCGTTCACAAAATACTCATAGTCCGGCGTAAATGAAAATACTTTAGACATGTACACGGTGTCATATTTTGAGCCAAAAAGCGGATCGTACCATTCCACGGTATCACCTGCTTTTTTGTGGTGTGCTGATATTTTCATCAATGGAATATTAGGGAAGTTGTGGCCGTCAACGTCTATCAGTCCGATCTTCATTTTTACGTTTCCCTTTCGTTGCCCTGCGGTTCCGGTTCGTAGTCCAGTTCTATGCCTTCCAACAGTTTGAGCACTCCGGCGATATACTCAACGCGGAAGGGTTCAAGCTCTGCCCGCGTCATGTGCTTATGGCCGTACCGGCTTTTCATGTCCCGCCATATTTCCCACGGCACCCGGTAGAAGTCTTGCAGCTCGAAGCTTACCATGATGAAGGCAGCAGCTCCGAGGTGGTGGTGCTCTGTCAGGCTGTCGATCTGCTCCTGAGTCAGTCGCCCATACTCGATCCGGTCGCTGTCGGTGTGTTTGGCCTCGAATACTACGGCCCGGCCTCCGGTCAGAGTTCCTTTAAAATCAGGCTGCCCCGCTTTGGTATAGCAGGCAAGAAACTGCCCCATGCGATTAGGCGGCCTCAGCGGGCGCATAGGCTCCGGCGTCTTTTCAATGAAGGCCACGCCCTTGTCGCGATACCAGCCCAGACTCGCGGCGATCAGGTTCTCGAAGTGTTCTCCGGCTCGCTTGCTCTGGAGCCCGCGCTGGCTGCGCTGCACATTGGAGAGGGCGGTGGCAGCAGTCGGATCCCGGTAGCCCTCGCTGTTTTTTCCGGGCACCGTGTCCCAGCTCATTGATCTGCCTCCATGGTTATGTCATGGCCGGGGTGCTTCCTGAGCTCGTTTGCCAGTTCTATGACAGCCTCGCCGGGTATTTGAACGGTGGTAGACTCCACGACGGAGATCCCGTTCATTGTGCCGACGTGGCAGGGAAGGACGATCAGTGCGTCGCCCAGCTCAGTGTCCGGTGTTTCGTTTCCTGCGCTCTGGTATGCCTCCGCTGCGTCCCGGACGAGGATCCCGTGTTCTTTTGCGTATTCGATCTCAGCCTTCATGCCTTCGCTTGGATTGTCCATGCCGTACACCCAGAGCTCTGAGCATATCCCCAGTAGAGAGATCCCCAGCTCCATGCCGAGGGCCCGCTCCTTCGGGTTTGTGTCGTCCATGAATTGCGTACAATAGACGTGTGGCGCGATCGGCACCACGTCAGGGAAAAGCTCGACGGCTTCCCGGCAGTAGCCCTGCGCCTTGGTGATGTTCTTTTCCATGTCTCCCCGGCACGGGGAGCAGATATAAATAAACCGTTTTCTCATGGTGTTGCTCCTTTCTAAATTGCCATAGCCTCCAGCACTTTGACGGCATACTCAATCGCGGTCACGTCATTGGTGAAAATCTCGCTTTCCGGGTGAATGTCTGCCAGCGCCCTGCGTTCTTTTGCCAGCTGTCTGAGCTGTGCCGCTGCGATAAAAGCCGGCGTTTTGGCTGTGCTTCTGTCTTTCTTTACTGGTGTTTCTTTTTCAGGTTCGTTCATTTCTGCAGAAACGTCCGGGCGAATTGCCGCCTCTTTCAGTTTCCAGTCGTCGCGGTGCAGGTCGAAGGCGTCCCCCATTTGAATAATGTCCGGGTAGTTTTTCTTCGCTACCTGAATGGCCGGCTCGTCGATCTCGTATGCGTAGTATGTTACATTTGTAAAGCCGAGGCTTTCCAGAACATAACGCCCAGTGGCAATCCCGTCGAACATTGACAGAACGACGAGAGGTTCGTCTTTCGGTATATTCATGTGGCCGAGAATGAACTTTATTACCTCGGCTGTCCAGCCATTGCCGAGGCATTTATACCTCTGCGTCTCGGTGATCCCTTCTGTGTACCCGTCCGGCATTGTCTGGAGCCGTTCACATTCCACGGGTTTGAGCTTTCGGATCACATAGGATCCGTCCGGCAGGTTTATGTCTTGGATCCCGTATCTGGTTTCGATCTTCCCATCTTTTACAATGTGGTAGGCGTCTTTTTCCAGAGTGTAGTCCGCGAGGTCGATCGGGCACATGTAAAGCCCTGTTTTTGCCCCCTGCCCGCCTCCGTTTGCTGTCAGGTTCACGCTTTTTTTGTATGTGCTGTAAACTCTGTGCGCCTGAGCTTGGCTTTGAATGTCTCCGAGCCTGATCGTCTGCGCCACGAGATTGTCTTTTGCCACGGTGGTGAGTGTATTCGTTTTGCCGTCCGTTCTCGGTTCGAGGTGCTGCCCGATCTTCCCGTTTTCTTTATACCTGCCGCGGCAGGCTACGCGGTAGGCGGCATTTTTTGAAACATGCGCCAGTTGGTAAAACTGTTCGCCGTCGCTGGTATCCAGAATGTCGTTGAGCAGGATCCCGCGATCCTCCGGCTGTCCTATGTCTCCGAAGTTGTGAACATAAAAGCGCTGGCGGTTCTGTGCGCTTACTAATGCGCTGTTGATGTAATGGAGTGGAGCGCCGAGCTCATGGCTGATCTGTTCTTTTATAGCTTCCGAGGCGCTTTTATTATTTTCATAAAGAAAAAAGTCCGGTTTAAATTTTTCTTTTGCTGTCAGATAGCACCTGAAAAGCTCCCAGCCTATGCCGCTTGCTTCTTTTTCGCGCCCGTTGTGCTGGGCTATGCTCCAGTGTGTGCAGGGGCTTCCTCCGATCAATATTTTTTTCACGTTCTCACCTCCTTGATCCTTTGTCTGCTCATGGTGCAGTAGTCCGGGTTTATGTCTATTCCGATAAAGTCCCGGCCTTCCTGAATTGCCACCGCTTCGGTGGCTTCTCCGGTTATAATTTGCATTAGTTGTTCACCTCCCCGTCTGTGAGTTCTGGCGGCGTTTCTGCCGCTTCCAGAGCCTTGCGGTTCCAGCCGTATGCGATCCGGTTCATGGTGTCGTCGTGCTCCCTGCGAGCCCGTTCCCGGTCAGCGAGTAGGTGCTGGCCCTTATCAGGAATAGCAGAGGCCACGGCGTCGATCTGCGAAGTGAGGCCCTCCGGTGTCATGGCCCGCTGTTTCTCCCGCTCGTACATTGGCTTGTAAATATCCATGAAGGCCACGCGATCCATGCCAGGCTTGCCTCCCCGGTAACAACTCCGGTGCATTTCGTAAAGATTGCAATACCCGATCGCCTCGACGGCACGGGCAGCCAGTGGCGGGAGTTGCAGGTGCAGGTCGCCGTGGTTGTTTTCCCCGGTCGTGTGCAGAAGATCACTGACGGCGAGCCATGCCCGATCCGGCTCTATGAGGTCAGGGTGCATAAGTTCCAGCATAAGTTCCCGGATCTCTGCCACGCTGGGCGGCCATTTGTTTGTTGCTATGTGCTTATTGAGGGCCAGCGCCACGATCCGGCCGTCGTCTGATTGAAACATTGAGGCCCAGAGGTTCACTGTGGCGGTGACTGCTGCCTCGTCTCTGAATTTGTCATAATTGGGGTAGGCCGTGACGACGATCGCCACCAGCTTTGCCGCGTCTGCCTTAGTCAAAAACACCGCCTCCTTCCTCGTTTGCGATAATACCGGCGAGCACGTCCATGGTGGAAGGCTTGCCTCCGGTCTGGCTCTGCGCGGTTCCGGTTTTGGGTTTGGTGCTGCCGTCGTATTTCCCCTCCAGCACTTTGCTCATGTTTGTGGGGCGGATCAGCCAGTCGAAGTCAGCCGTCCACGCCCGGTCGTTTTCCCCTTTCAGGAAGTCCGACGCCTCGGCTTTCTCGAATAGCTCCCGGAAGGCGTCGAGCGTTTTATATTTTTTCCAGCGTGCCGCGATCTGCTTCTCCCGGTTTCCTTCGACGGCCCTCAGCTTCGGGTAGCTGATACAGATCGAGTGATAGAGTTCCACGATTTTTGAATACGGGACGGGATCCTGCTGGCCCCCTTTTAGGGGGTAGGGGGTAGAGCTTTCTATCCCTTTTTCTGTATCTGTCTCTGTTACTGTCTCTGTATCTGTCTCTTTCTCTGTATCACCTTTTTTTGCTTCTGTTTGCTTTTCAGGAAAAGCATTTGCTTTTTTTGCTTTGTCCTGCTTTCCGGTTTCTTTCTTAGGCCGCCCGCCCTGCTTGCCCGCTTCGCTGCGTTTCCGGCAGGTGTCAGCATACTTCTGAGCGTCTCTGTCCATTTGCCCGGTTATGAAGGAAAAAGCCATAAAGGCCATACCGTCCAGATCCTCCGGCATGTCTCCGCGCTCCCCATAGTTCAGCAGAGCCATGAGCAGCTTTCCGCGATCTTCGTCGCTCAGAAGTGCGAGGTGCTTTCGGTAGTCGTAATACAATAAAAAGCCTTTTTTTGCGTCCTGCGCCATAACCCTGCCTCCTTTCTGTTATGCTGGGCTGCTCCCGTCATAGTCTCCGGTGCCACCTTGGCCGCTGTCGGCAAAATAAAGGCGGGAGGCGGTGACTTCTACGGCTTTATGGGTTTTTCCGTCGCTGCCGGTATATTTCCGGGTGGTGATCCGGCCCTCGACTACGATCTGGCTGCCTTTGGTGAGATACCGCCCGGCAAACTCGGCCCATTTTTCCCAGCATACGATCGGGATATAGTCGGGCGGTGTGTTCTTGTCTTTGCTCGGCACCTGCACGGCGAGGTCGAAGTTCGCCACGGGCGTGCCGCCTTGTGTGTATCTGATTTCCGGTTCCTGAGCCAGACGGCCCAGAAGCCCTACATGGTTAAACATTTGAGTTTCCTCCTTGTCCTTGCTGTTTCTTTACAGCGTCCAGCCGGTTGCAGATTTCGTCATACTGGGCGCGTGTCAGGTTGTGCGGATCCTTGTGGCCGTATTGCCGGTTTATTTCGTCGTCGATCTGCGCCTGAGAGATCCCGGCGTCCTCTCCCTTGCGGTACATGCGGGAGAGCTGGGCGTCTGTGAGGGGCCTCTGAGCGCCCGTGTGCCCGTTCTGGGCGTTTCCGGCCTGCCGTCCGGTGTTTCTATCCCCGGAAGCGTTTGGAGGCGCTGTGGGGCGATTTTGGGCCGGTGACGGTGCGGCGCTGCTGCGGTCGTTCAGGTCTGGATCTTCGTCCCCCTGATCTATGCCGAACTTTTCAAAAAGATAGTATTTGAGGCAGTACGTCCACGCGGATCCCTTGGCTTTATCCGGCCCGCCGTCATTGGTTCCGATCGCGTGCAGCGTTACCTCCAGAATGTCCTCCGGATCGTCTGCGTTCGTCCAGCGGATTGTCAGGTCTGCCTCATATACCCACACGATCAAGCTCCCCCTCTGGGTGTTCTGCTGAAAATGTGAATAATACACGGGATCGCCGTTTTCGGCGTGTCTGGTGGCCTTTTCGGCCACTATGTCGAAGTTGACGCCGTACTGGTTCATAGCCGGGGTGAGAAGCTCGTAAACGTCGAAAATCTTTGCAAATTTATACTTTACGCCCTCGGAGTGCTGGCGCTGCGTAATTGCGGGCACGGCCTCCCGGAGCTTGACAAACTTCTCTTGCAGGCTCATGGCCTCCCGCGGCGGTGTTTCTGCGGTTTGCGGCTGCGTGGCAGCCTTTGGACTTCCTGCCATGGTCTACCTCCTTTGGTTGATGATTTCTTTCAGCGGTTAATGTCTTTGAAAAATTTGTGGTTATTGATTGTCATTACATACGCCTGCGACTCGTGCCAGTTGCTTTCTATAAGCTCCGGTGCGTAGAAATACCGGATCGGCTCGCTGGTTGCAACGTGCCCGAAGTCGAACACGGCCTCCACGGCTTCCAGAGCTTCGGCGGTAGGTTCTGGCCGTCTTTTGCTGTATTTATACTTTTCCAGAACTTCGGACGGGCGGATCCTCTCGTCCTCGCATGTTTGGAGTATGCACTGGGCCACGGCCACCTTGCCAGCGAAGGGCTCGCCCGCGGCCTCTGCGGTGATTACCTGCGCAATTTCCAGCCGCTCGTCGTCGGTGAGAGGATAGCGCTTTTCGTAACCGGCCTCTTTCGCCCATGCGTCTGTTAAATGCTCCCAGTCTACCGGGTGGCCGTTGCCGTCTTTGAATATGTACGTCTGAGGCTTGTCCTCCGGTTCTATGGTGAGTTCTGGCGGCTCTGGTGTGTATGCTGCCGTGGTGTTGCTCTCGTCAGTGGAAAAGATCAGCCAGTGCAGCAGGAAAAACACGGCCAGCCCAGCCAGTACGGCCAGTGCTAAAACAAGCGCACGTTTCCATTTTCCCCGCTTGAAAAACAGAGAGAAGCGGTGTAAAATGGTTTTAGGCTTTCGGCGGCTTGCGCGATAGCCTGCGGAGCGGCTTCTCATTCGCGGTGGGTGCCGCTCTGTTTTCGTGTTAATCATGTCTTTGCTTATTTCCTCCTTTTCTTCATCAGGGCCGGTAGTGTATCGCCCGGCGGCTGCATGTATTTGTTGAAGCGCTGCGGCCAGTAGCTCACTTTTTCGATCCGCTGTCCGCTAACTCCGTACTTCGGGTTATAGCCGAAGGTGTTCACATATTCCAGAAGATCGGCCCGCTCGTCGTCCATGGCTCTGCATACCTCAAACAGTGCCTTCACGTCGTCGATCGCCCGGTGAGTGTTTCGCGCTTTGCCCTCCAGATTGTAGGCCGCGATCGCGTTCTCCAGCTTGTGAGGGTAGTCCCTCCGGTCTTTGTACACGGTCAGGCTGTCCAGATAGTCGCAGTCTTTTAAAAGTTGCAGAGCGTCGTCCCCGTACCGGTCGAGCATTTCCTGAGTGAATGAAAGATCAAATTGTGCATTGTGGGCTACCAGAAGGACAGGCCCGCAGGTCAAAAAATCGAAAGCGAAGTCTGCTGCAGCGTCGTATTCGGTCACGCCGTTAGCTTCCAGCTGCTCGTCGGTGATCCCGGTCAGCTCCGTGATCTTTTCGGGGATCCGCTGGCCTTCTGGTAACTTTACGAACATGTCGGCTCGTCCTGCTGTATATAGGGTGCCGTCGCCTGCCCGCTCGATTCTGATTGCCGCCAGTTCTATGATCCGGCAGGTCTTGGCGTCGAGGCCGGTCGTCTCTACGTCGAAGAATACGACGGCCTTATATTTCCTGAACACTTCCCGGAGGTTATTCATGGTCGGCTGCCTCCTTTCCGAGTGTCAGCGTCAGCGAAGTGGTAGTGGCGAGCTTTACCTGCTCCATGCCACGTTTCATAGCCTCGGCTGCTATGTTAATCTGTGCCAGATGTGCAGCGATCGGGATCGCCACTTTGATTTCTGCCTCGCTGGCATTGTAGGCCAGACTTTGGAAGCTGAGCGCGTCCTGCCCGCCTGCGGTCGTGTATATATCTGTCAGCACCTTGGCAAGCGTTAGCCGGATCATGCCCGGCAGCGTGTCAGGCAGAGGGAAGGGCCAGTCCTTTGTAATATCTGTCATGGTTTCTTTGCTCTCCAGCTTTTCGGCGTTGGCCTTGATCGCGTCCTTTGCTTCCTGCGGAATATTGCTCAGGTCGGTGGCTTCGTCGTCCAGATTATCCAGATCGCCAGAGTCTCCAGAGTATCGGACTAAAGCGGAGCGGAAGCCCACGTTCGTGCCGACAAGCGCGCGGGAGTGGTGGCCGCCGAAGTCGAACACACCAGCGCGCGCACCGCTGTTCCAGTTGCCCCCGCGGAACACGATCCTTTCGCCGTTAGTGTCCAGCCAGAAGTAGTCCGTGCCCTCATATCCGGGCGCAGGGTAGAGGCCGAGCTCGATCAGCTTCTCCGGTACGTCCAGCGCCGAGGCGTCCAGATCGGCGAATTGTACGCCGTCGTAGTCTTTACCCTCCGGCGCTACCGACTGGAGCTTGATTTCGCTATCCTCCACTTTGTAGTAAACGGGATCGCCGTCTGCCGTGTGGATTGCCTGCCACTCCTTTGAGTCTCTGGACTGATCCGCGCCTGCTGCCGCGCTGTTTCCCGGTATCACCTGCACCTGCCCGTCCATGAAGCGGATCCCGCCGACATGTTCCCAGATATTGCCGCACATGTCGGCGACTCCTTCGGCCGTGTGGTCGTGGTTCCATGTCACCGGGCCGGAGCCGGTCAGGGTTCTGCCGCCGTCGTTGTATGTAGTACCGGTTTCCTCCGGGTGGCTGTGGCTTTCTCCACTGTTGGTGTTTCCGCGGGGGAGGGTGCCGTTCTTGCGGCTCTGGTGTGCCAGGGCGGCCCACTCGTCATTAGTCAGAAGGTGCCAGCCGGGCCCCTTGCTTTCGCAGAGCCGGATCGCCTCGTCGTGGTTGATGTTCACGGCGGGCTGCTGGTAGGGCATGGAGTAGGGGACGCCCTCGATCAGAGTGTTGGGGTACTTGCTGATCGCGTACTCCTTCACGGCCTTGCCTCTGATCTCTGCCGGGAGTCCCAGCTCGTCTGGCGTGAATACCACCATAATGTCAGGGATCCCCCTGCTGTCAAAAATAACCTCGTTTCTCATGTGTTCGCTCCTTTCTGTTGGATCCTGCGCGGTTGCTTATACTTTGCCCTGCACCGCGGGCAGAAGTAGCCATACCACGGGATCGTCGCTTGTTTGCTTATATTCCATTCCAGCCCGCACTCGCGGCATTTTTCGTAGCGTGCGCCAGTCATGCGCCGGGCATGAGTACGGGCTCGCGCCGGTCTATGTGTGTCAGGTCTGCTGCCGGTTGTGCGGCTTCTTTGGCGGCGTCCTGCTCTGTGCGTTCCTTGCAGTCGCAGCGCTCGCCCCAGTCCAGATGATTGCCGCAGTCAGGGCATACGCGGTACGGCCTATATTTGCTCATATGATCGCCTCCTTTCTGGCATGAACGACGGTGAAAAGATCGTCAATCTCATGCCGGGTGATGTATGTATCTGTTTTATCCAGTCCGAGGAAATGGAGCAGAGGATCCTCCCCGTCAAGTGAATAGCTGGTGACGGCCACGGCATTGAGCCGGTAGACCATTACTTCGATAATGCAGGGGAGGTTGTCAGCCTCCAGCGTGGCCGGAAACGACGACTTGCACAATAGCTCCGCGCCGTATTGAAAACCGTTTACTTTTGCCATGTTGGTGTGTTCCTTTCTTTCTGGTTAGCTTGTGACAGTTTCAGGGCTTTTCTGTTCGCTTTTGACTTTTCGCCCTCTGCACTTGAAGCTCTGCTGGAGGCGATACTGGGCCAGCGTTGCACTGTACCCTTGCCGCATGTTGCTGTCGAGTTTCCCAGTGTCACCGCGTTTCAGCTCTTTGTAGATAGTCGCCACATGTACGCCGAGGGTGTCGGCTATGTCCTGCGGGCGTTCTCCTTTCAGATAGTGGGACTCCAGTTTCTCGCGATCGGCCAGCGTCAAATATCGGTAGTTTCTCACGTTCTCACCTCCTTGTGGTTTGGTTTCATGCCACGGCCATTTTGTAAAATCTGCATTTTTCGGGCGTGTACTTTTCCACCGGTTTTCACGCGCTCCGGCTGGCGTCTTTTTTCTGGGCCGCCTTGACCGTATCAGCTTTCGCATTAAAAGCCGCAAACTTGTTGAACGACATGGAACCTTTTAGAGCGTTGATGTTCTCCACCGCTGCCCGGTTTTCACCTTAAAAACCGAACTTAAAACTTGTCAGCCTACACCGATAAATACAGACTTTATAAAATGGCCGTTTTGGCCTTTTCTGCTGTTTTTAAGTAAAAAAATAATGCGCCGGGAGGCTTTCGCTTCCCTTCGCATTTAATAATAGACTCTTGAAAAATGTATAAACTAGAAATTTGTAATTGACTAATGGAGGTTTGTTTGTTATGATAAGAA
>ERZ808037.1098-NODE-1098-length-19778-cov-15.894625_pt1 | contig 19778 bp, 17 predicted proteins | sample MGYA00380190_ERZ808037 | MGnify/ENA primary metagenome ERZ808037 (study PRJEB31490, sample SAMN06133399) | mouse gut metagenome | isolation source: J9 | host: mice | place: China: Chengdu | collected 2015-05 ... | reverse complement strand
ACGATTAAAAATCTTCGTTAGTTTCTGCTACGCCTTCGCTGTCATCTACAGAGAAATCCGGCGTTGAGTTCGGGTTGCTCAGCAGCAACTCACGTACTTTCTTCTCGATCTCTTTCGCGGTTTCCGGGTTATCTTTCAGCCAGGCAGTTGCATTCGCTTTACCCTGACCGATCTTCTCACCTTTGTAGCTGTACCACGCGCCTGCTTTCTCGATCAGCTTCTCTTTTACGCCCAGGTCAACCAGTTCGCCGTAGAAGTTGATACCTTCGCCGTAGAGGATCTGAAATTCAGCCTGTTTAAACGGTGCAGCGATTTTGTTCTTCACCACTTTCACGCGGGTTTCGCTACCCACCACGTTTTCGCCCTCTTTCACCGCGCCGATACGACGGATGTCGAGACGAACAGAGGCGTAGAATTTCAGCGCGTTACCACCGGTAGTGGTTTCCGGGTTACCGAACATCACACCAATTTTCATACGGATCTGGTTGATGAAGATCAGCAGCGTGTTGGACTGCTTCAGGTTACCCGCCAGCTTACGCATCGCCTGGCTCATCATACGTGCCGCAAGGCCCATGTGAGAGTCGCCGATTTCGCCTTCGATTTCCGCTTTCGGCGTCAGTGCCGCCACGGAGTCAACGACGATAACGTCTACTGCGCCAGAACGCGCCAGGGCGTCACAGATTTCCAGTGCCTGCTCGCCGGTGTCCGGCTGGGAGCACAGCAGGTTATCGATATCGACGCCCAGTTTACGTGCGTAGATTGGGTCCAGCGCGTGTTCAGCATCGATAAACGCACAGGTTTTACCTTCACGCTGCGCTGCGGCGATCACCTGCAGCGTCAGCGTGGTTTTACCGGAAGATTCCGGTCCGTAGATTTCGACGATACGGCCCATCGGCAGACCACCTGCCCCAAGCGCGATATCCAGTGAAAGCGAACCGGTAGAGATGGTTTCCACATCCATGGAACGGTCTTCACCCAGGCGCATGATGGAGCCTTTACCAAATTGTTTCTCAATCTGGCCCAGTGCTGCCGCCAACGCTTTCTGTTTGTTTTCGTCGATAGCCATTTTTACTCCTGTCATGCCGGGTAATACCGGATAGTCAATATGTTCTGTTGAAGCAATTATACTGTATGCTCATACAGTATCAAGTGTTTTGTAGAAATTGTTGCCACAAGGTCTGCAATGCATACGCAGTAGCCTGACGACGCACCGCATCACGGTCACCGCTGAAGCATTCCCGCCGGGTAATGCCTTCACCGCGGGCAGTGGCAAAAGCAAACCAGACGGTGCCGACAGGCTTCTCTTCACTGCCGCCATCCGGCCCGGCGATACCACTAATAGACACGGCATAATCAGCACGAGCCGCTTTCAGTGCACCTATCGCCATTTCCACCACGACGGGTTCACTCACCGCGCCATGCTGCGCCAGCGTCTCTTCGCGTACGCCGATCATCTGCGCTTTGGCTTCGTTACTGTAGGTGACAAATCCGCGTTCAAACCAGGCGGAGCTACCGGCAATATCGGTAATCACTTTCGCTACCCAACCACCGGTACAAGACTCGGCAGTTGTTACGGTTGCGCCACGGGCTTTCAGCGCCTGCCCAACCTGTTCACTTAACTGCATCAGTTCACTGTCAGTCATCACAACCTCTGTCAGTCAAAAATTTATGCCGGACAAGATAGCACTTTCGTCAGGAAGATGGTGTTGGCGTTGCAATTTTACGAGGAGGATTCAGAAAAAAGCTGATTAGCCAGAGGGAAGCTCACGCCCCCCTCTTGCAAATAGTTACTGCACGCGCGCCAGCGCCACGGCTTGTCCTAACTGCCAGACCGCCATTGCGTAATGGGTGCTGTGGTTGTAACGGGTGATGGTGTAGAAGTTCGGCAGACCGTACCAGTACTGGTAACCGGTACCGACATCCAGACGCAGCAGGCTGGCTTGTTGATGGTTGCCCAGCGGCTGCTGTGGCGTTAAACCTGCCGTGGCAAGCTGCGAAATGCTGTACCTGGTTTTGAAGCCATTTGGCAAGCCTGGAGCCTGACCGTTTGCCATTACCGCGACCTGATCGCCTTTCACCCAGCCGTGCGCTTTGAAATAGTTCGCCACGCTACCGATCGCATCAACCGGATCCCACAGGTTGATATGCCCGTCGCCGCTGAAATCTACCGCATATTGTTTGTAAGACGACGGCATAAACTGTCCGTAGCCCATCGCCCCGGCAAAGGAACCTTTCAGATTGAGCGGATCGTCCTGCTCGTCGCGCGCCATCAACAGGAAGGTTTCCAGCTCGCCAGAGAAATACTCCGCGCGGCGTGGGTAGTTAAATGACAGCGTTGCCAGCGCATCGAGGATGCGAGTTTTCCCCATCACGCGCCCCCAGCGGGTTTCAACGCCGATAATCCCGACGATAATTTCCGGCGGTACGCCATACACCTGCCACGCGCGATTCAACGCATCTTCATACTGATTCCAGAAAACCACACCGTTCTGCACGTTGTCCGGCGTAATAAATTTTTTGCGATAACGGAGCCATGCGCCGTTCGGACCTGATGGCGGTTTCACCGATGTGGTTGGTGCCTGGTTATCCATCAGCCGCAGTACCGAATCCAGACGCTTCGCCTGGGAGAGAATTTCCTGCAACTGCTGACGATCGAAACCGTGTTTGTTCACCATTTTGTCGATGAACTGCTGGGCATTCGGGTTATTAGCGAAATCGCCGCCCATCTGCATCACATTGTGCTGCGGCTCAAGCAGGAAGCCGCCAGACGGCGTTCCGGTGGTCGTTTCAGTCTCAGTAGGTTTTGGCTTGCTGCTACAGGCGGCAAGCAACACAAAAAGGGGAAGCAATGTTACATAACGACGCTTGAACATGAGGGGTCCATTTAACAGATTCAACCAGGGGCAAGTATGGTAAAGCATCACGCCCCGCACAAGGAAGCGGTAGTCACTGCCCGATACGGACTTTACATAACTCAACTCATTCCCCTCGCTATCCTTTTATTCAAACTTTCAAATTAAAATATTTATCTTTCATTTTGCGATCAAAATAACACTTTTAAATCTTTCAATCTGATTAGATTAGGTTGCCGTTTGGTAATAAAACAATAAATCCTGAAGGAGAGAACAATGATAGAAACCATTACTCATGGTGCAGAGTGGTTTATCGGGCTGTTCCAAAAGGGCGGAGAGGTGTTTACCGGGATGGTGACCGGCATTCTTCCGCTGTTGATTAGCCTGCTGGTTATCATGAACGCACTGATTAATTTTATCGGTCAGCATCGTATTGAACGTTTTGCTCAACGTTGCGCCGGTAACCCTGTTTCCCGTTACCTACTGTTACCGTGCATTGGCACGTTTGTCTTTTGCAATCCGATGACCTTAAGCCTGGGTCGCTTTATGCCGGAAAAGTACAAACCCAGCTACTACGCGGCGGCCTCTTATAGCTGCCACTCAATGAATGGCCTCTTCCCCCATATCAACCCTGGCGAACTGTTTGTTTATCTTGGCATTGCCAGCGGTCTGACAACGCTGAACCTGCCACTTGGCCCACTGGCGGTGAGTTATCTGCTGGTTGGTCTGGTCACCAATTTCTTCCGCGGCTGGGTGACCGATCTGACCACCGCCATTTTTGAGAAAAAGATGGGCATTCAACTTGAACAAAAAGTTCACCTGGCAGGAGCAACATCATGACGCATATTCGGATCGAAAAAGGAACGGGTGGCTGGGGCGGCCCGCTTGAGCTGAAAGCCACGCCGGGAAAAAAAATCGTCTATATCACCGCCGGTACCCGGCCTGCGATTGTTGACAAACTGGCACAGCTTACTGGCTGGCAGGCTATTGACGGATTTAAAGAAGGTGAACCCGCGGAGGCGGAAATTGGTGTCGCGGTAATCGACTGTGGCGGCACATTACGCTGCGGCATCTATCCGAAACGACGTATTCCCACCATTAATATCCACTCGACGGGCAAGTCCGGTCCGCTGGCGCAGTACATTGTGGAAGATATTTATGTCTCTGGCGTAAAAGAAGAAAACATCACTGTAGTGGGTGATGCGACACCACAACCCTCTTCCGTGGGCCGTGACTATGACACCAGTAAGAAAATCACCGAACAAAGCGATGGTTTACTGGCGAAGGTGGGAATGGGCATGGGGTCCGCCGTTGCGGTGCTGTTTCAATCTGGTCGTGACACCATCGACACTGTATTAAAAACCATTCTGCCGTTTATGGCATTCGTCTCGGCGCTCATTGGCATCATTATGGCTTCTGGCCTTGGTGACTGGATTGCCCACGGTCTTGCTCCGCTGGCGAGCCATCCACTGGGTCTGGTCATGCTGGCGCTCATCTGCTCCTTCCCACTGCTTTCACCTTTCCTCGGCCCAGGCGCAGTTATCGCACAGGTTATCGGCGTATTGATTGGCGTGCAGATTGGTCTCGGCAATATTCCGCCGCATCTGGCTTTACCGGCACTGTTTGCCATCAACGCGCAGGCGGCCTGCGACTTCATCCCGGTCGGTTTGTCGCTGGCGGAAGCCCGTCAGGACACGGTTCGCGTCGGTGTCCCTTCTGTACTGGTGAGCCGCTTTTTAACCGGCGCGCCGACTGTACTGATCGCCTGGTTTGTCTCCGGTTTTATCTATCAATAGAGGCTGAAACATGACCGTTATTTATCAGACCACCATCACCCGTATCGGCGCGAGTGCCATTGACGCCCTCAGTGACCAGATGCTCATCACCTTTCGTGAAGGCGCGCCTGCGGACCTCGAAGAGTATTGCTTCATTCATTGCCACGGCGAGTTGAAAGGTGCACTCCATCCCGGTTTGCAATTTACGCTCGGGCAGCATCGCTATCCGGTGACCGCCGTTGGCAGCGTGGCGGAAGACAACCTTCGCGAACTGGGTCATGTCACCCTGCGCTTCGATGGTTTAAACGAAGCGGAATTTCCGGGCACTGTCCATGTGGCAGGCCCTGTACCCGACGATATCGCGCCGGGATCGGTTTTGAAGTTTGAATCTGTTAAGGAGTAAAAAATGAATCAGGTTGCCGTTGTCATCGGTGGTGGGCAAACCTTAGGCGCGTTCCTGTGCCACGGTCTGGCTGCCGAGGGGTATCGCGTCGCGGTTGTCGATATTCAGAGCGACAAAGCCGCAAATGTGGCACAAGAAATTAACGCCGAATATGGTGAAAGTATGGCGTACGGTTTTGGTGCTGACGCCACTAGCGAGCAAAGCGTTCTGGCGCTCTCTCGTGGGGTAGATGAAATCTTTGGTCGCGTGGATTTGCTGGTCTATAGCGCCGGAATAGCAAAAGCAGCCTTTATCAGCGACTTCCAGCTCGGCGATTTTGACCGTTCGCTACAAGTGAATCTGGTGGGTTATTTCCTGTGTGCCCGTGAATTTTCGCGTTTGATGATCCGCGACGGGATTCAGGGTCGCATTATTCAGATCAACTCGAAATCCGGCAAAGTGGGCAGCAAACACAACTCTGGCTACAGCGCAGCGAAATTTGGTGGCGTCGGGCTGACTCAATCACTGGCGCTGGATCTGGCGGAGTACGGCATTACGGTGCATTCACTGATGCTCGGTAACCTGCTGAAATCGCCGATGTTCCAGTCACTGTTGCCACAATACGCGACCAAGCTGGGTATCAAACCGGATCAAGTCGAGCAGTATTACATCGACAAAGTACCGCTCAAACGCGGCTGCGATTATCAAGATGTGCTGAATATGCTGCTGTTCTACGCCAGTCCTAAGGCGTCGTACTGCACCGGACAGTCGATCAATGTCACCGGCGGTCAGGTGATGTTCTGATCAACAGCGGAGATCCATTAAGGATCTCCGTGAGACTATAGAATGCCTGATGCGCTACGCTCATCAGGCATACAGGACTTCCGCCACTACATTAAGGAAAAGTTATGGTATCCGCACTCATCACCGTCGCCGTTATCGCCTGGTGTGCGCAACTGGCCTTAGGCGGCTGGCAAATTTCTCGTTTTAACCGTGCCTTCGACACACTATGCCAGCAAGGGCGGGTTGGCGTGGGCCGTTCCAGCGGGCGCTTTAAACCGCGGGTCGTGGTCGCCATCGCGCTGGACGATCAGCAGCGCATCGTCGACACCTTGTTTATGAAAGGACTGACCGTCTTCGCCCGACCGCAAAAAATTCCCGCAATTACCGGTATGCATGCGGGTGATTTACAGCCCGATGTGATCTTTCCCCATGATCCACTATCACAGAATGCTCTATCATTGGCGCTTAAACTGAAACGTGGATAATTTCGTTGTGAATGTTACTTGCTTGCGAAGTTATCATTTTGAAACCTAAATCAGGTAATCACGCCCATGAAACCTCGTCAGCGTCAGGCCGCCATTCTGGAGTATCTGCAAAAGCAGGGTAAATGCTCGGTTGAAGAATTGGCGCAATACTTTGACACCACAGGCACAACCATTCGCAAAGATCTGGTCATTCTGGAACATGCCGGAACCGTCATTCGTACTTATGGCGGAGTGGTGTTGAATAAAGAGGAATCCGATCCGCCTATCGATCATAAAACACTCATCAACACCCACAAGAAAGAGCTGATTGCAGAAGCTGCCGTTAGTTTTATCCATGATGGCGATTCGATCATTCTTGATGCTGGCAGTACCGTTTTGCAGATGGTTCCCCTGCTCTCGCGCTTTAATAACATCACGGTGATGACCAACAGCCTGCATATCGTCAATGCGCTATCCGAACTGGATAACGAACAAACTATCCTGATGCCAGGCGGAACGTTTCGTAAAAAATCGGCCTCATTTCACGGACAGCTGGCAGAGAATGCCTTCGAACATTTCAGTTTCGATAAATTGTTTATGGGCACCGACGGCATCGATCTCAATGCGGGCGTAACCACCTTCAACGAGGTTTATACCGTCAGTAAGGCAATGTGCAATGCCGCGCGCGAAGTGATTTTGATGGCGGACTCATCAAAGTTTGGCCGTAAAAGCCCCAACGTAGTTTGCAGTCTTGAAAGCGTCGATAAGCTGATTACCGACGCAGGTATCGATCCGGCGTTTCGTCAGGCGCTGGAAGAGAAAGGGATCGATGTGATCATAACCGGAGAGAGCAATGAGTGAAGCACTACTGAACGCGGGACGTCAGACGTTAATGCTGGAGTTGCAGGAAGCAAGCCGTTTACCGGAACGTCTGGGCGATGATTTTGTTCGCGCCGCCAATATCATCCTGCACTGCGAAGGCAAAGTGGTGGTTTCGGGAATTGGCAAATCGGGCCACATTGGTAAGAAAATCGCCGCAACACTTGCCAGTACCGGCACACCGGCTTTTTTTGTCCATCCGGCAGAGGCACTGCACGGCGATCTGGGGATGATTGAAAGCCGCGATGTGATGCTGTTTATCTCTTACTCCGGTGGCGCGAAGGAACTGGATCTGATTATTCCGCGTCTGGAAGATAAATCTATCGCGCTGCTGGCGATGACCGGCAAACCGACGTCACCGCTGGGCCTGGCGGCAAAAGCGGTGCTGGATATCTCCGTAGAACGCGAAGCCTGCCCGATGCACCTTGCGCCGACCTCCAGCACCGTCAATACCCTGATGATGGGTGACGCGCTGGCGATGGCGGTCATGCAGGCGCGCGGATTTAATGAAGAAGATTTTGCCCGCTCCCACCCAGCCGGGGCACTGGGCGCTCGCTTGCTGAATAAAGTGCATCATCTGATGCGCCGTGATGACGCTATCCCGCAGGTAGCGTTAGCCGCCAGCGTGATGGATGCGATGCTGGAACTCAGCCGCACCGGTCTGGGGCTGGTGGCGGTATGTGACGCTCAACAACAGGTACAAGGCGTCTTTACCGACGGCGATTTACGTCGCTGGCTGGTTGGCGGCGGCGCACTCACCACGCCAGTTAATGAAGCGATGACGACAGGCGGCACCACATTACAGGCGCAAAGCCGTGCCATCGACGCCAAAGAGATCCTGATGAAGCGCAAAATCACTGCCGCACCGGTGGTAGATGAAAACGGCAAACTCACCGGCGCAATTAACCTGCAGGATTTCTATCAGGCCGGGATTATTTAATCCTTCAATCCCAGACGTTTCGCCAGCCGATGCAGGTTGGCGACGTCGGTTTCCAGCATCCGCGCGCAGGCAGCCCAGTTGTGATGATTTTGTGCCAGTGCCTGGCGAATGGTTTCACGCTGGAACGCTTCTGTCGCTTCACGCAGATTTTGCTTAACAACGGGCACCGCTGCCGCTTCTGGCGGCGGCAACGTCACCTCAGGAAAAGCAAAATGTTGCGCCTCAAGAATCACTTCATCGCCGCTGCGAGTGGCTCTCGACAGTACTACCGCCCGATGAATAGCATGTTCCAGTTCGCGCACGTTCCCCGGAAAACTGTAGTGTTGCAGTAAATTTCGCGCCCCGGCACTTAATACCACGCGGGAGAGCCCCAGCCGCAAACGACACTGCTCGCAGAAATACCCCGCCAGCAGAATGACATCATCGCCCCGCTCACGCAGCGGCGGCACCGAAAGTGGAAACACGCTCAGGCGATGAAACAAGTCAGCGCGAAATCGCCCTGCCAGTACCTCTTCGCGTAAGTCGCGGTTAGTCGCCGCCAGCACGCGCACATCGACCCGCAAACTGCGGTCATCGCCAACGCGCTGAATATCGCCATACTGCAACACCCTCAGCAGCTTGGCCTGCAATGCCAACGACAACTCGCCGATCTCATCCAGAAACAGAGTGCCGTTATCCGCCATTTCAAACTTCCCGCTGCGGTTACTGATAGCGCCAGTAAACGCCCCTTTCACATGCCCGAACAGTTCACTTTCCGCCACACTTTCCGGCAGTGCGGCACAGTTGAGATAGACCAGCGGATTCACCGCCCGTGGCGAGGCTTCATGAATCGCTTTCGCCACCAGCTCCTTACCGGTTCCCGTCTCACCGCTGATCAGGACGTTGAGATCGGACGCCGCCACAATCTCAATCTCTTTTTTCAGTTGCGTCATGCCAGGGGACAAGCCAATCATCTGCGTCTGTTTCACCGCTTCAAACGGCGTGGCATCGCCTGGCATCATATTCTGGCTTTCCAGTTGTTCAATCAGCAACGCATTGCTTAACGCTCCCGCCGCCAGCGCAGCAATCAGCCGTAGCTCTTCGTCGCTGAAAACATCGAACTGATCGGGCTGCATCCCGTCGAGCGTCAGTGCGCCGATCAGGTTTTGCCCGGCAAACAATGGCAGACCAACGCAGGCGTGAACCTTCAGACTCTCCTGCCCAGGAATCAAACCGTCATAGGGATCGGGCAATTCGCTGTCTGCGGGAAAGCGCACCACATCCCCGGCGCGGGCAATCGCTTCCAGCCGTGGATGCCCTTCCAGCGCAAAGCGTCTACCGAGTACATCCTTTGCCAGACCGTCGATGGCAAGCGGAATAAACTGCCGCGAATCGTAACGTAGCAACGCAGACGCATCGCACTCCAGCACCTGACGTAGCGTGGTGATCAGGCGCTGAAAACGATCCTGATGACCAATCCCACGCTGCAATTCGATGGCGATATTCGCCAGCACATCAACGGAAAAACTCATCTTTGCCTCACTGTCAATTTGACTATAGATATTGTCATATCGACCATTTGATTGATAGTCATTTTGACTACTCATTAATGAGCATACTTTTATTTATATAGTAAAAACAATCAGATAAAAAACTGGCACGCAATCTGCAATTAGCAAGACATCTTTTTAGAACACGCTGAATAAATTGAGGTTGCTATGTCTATTGTGGTGAAAAATAACATTCATTGGGTTGGTCAACGTGACTGGGAAGTGCGTGATTTTCACGGCACGGAATATAAAACGCTGCGCGGCAGCAGTTACAACAGCTACCTCATCCGCGAAGAAAAAAACGTGCTGATCGACACCGTCGACCATAAATTCAGCCGCGAATTTGTGCAGAACCTGCGTAATGAAATCGATCTGGCGGATATCGATTACATCGTGATTAACCATGCAGAAGAGGACCACGCTGGGGCGCTGACCGAACTGATGGCGCAAATTCCCGATACGCCGATCTACTGTACTGCCAACGCTATCGACTCGATAAATGGTCATCACCATCATCCGGAGTGGAATTTTAATGTGGTGAAAACTGGCGACACGCTGGATATCGGCAACGGCAAACAGCTCATTTTTGTCGAAACACCAATGCTGCACTGGCCGGACAGCATGATGACTTACCTGACAGGCGACGCGGTGCTGTTCAGTAACGATGCTTTCGGTCAGCACTACTGCGACGAGCATCTGTTCAACGATGAAGTGGATCAGACGGAGCTTTTCGAGCAGTGCCAGCGTTACTACGCCAATATCCTGACGCCGTTCAGCCGCCTGGTAACGCCGAAAATTACCGAGATCCTGGGCTTTAACTTACCAGTCGATATGATAGCGACCTCCCACGGCGTGGTCTGGCGCGATAACCCGACGCAAATTGTCGAGCTGTACCTGAAGTGGGCCGCTGATTATCAGGAAGACAGAATCACCATTTTCTACGACACCATGTCGAATAACACCCGCATGATGGCTGACGCTATCGCCCAGGGAATTGCGGAAACCGACCCACGCGTGGCGGTGAAAATTTTCAACGTCGCCCGAAGCGATAAAAACGAAATCCTGACCAATGTCTTCCGCTCAAAAGGCGTGCTGGTCGGCACTTCGACGATGAATAACGTGATGATGCCGAAAATCGCCGGGCTGGTGGAGGAGATGACTGGTTTACGCTTCCGTAACAAACGCGCCAGTGCTTTCGGCTCTCACGGCTGGAGCGGCGGTGCGGTGGATCGTCTTTCCACGCGCCTGCAGGATGCGGGTTTCGAAATGTCGCTTAGCCTGAAAGCCAAATGGCGACCAGACCAGGACGCTCTGGAGTTATGTCGTGAACACGGTCGCGAAATCGCCCGTCAGTGGGCGCTCGCGCCGCTGCCGCAGAGCACGGTGAATACGGTGGTTAAAGAAGAAACCTCTGCCACCACGACGGCTGACCTCGGCCCACGGATGCAGTGCAGCGTCTGCCAGTGGATTTACGATCCGGCAAAAGGCGAGCCAATGCAGGACGTTGCGCCAGGAACGCCGTGGAGTGAAGTCCCGGATAACTTCCTCTGCCCGGAATGCTCCCTCGGCAAAGACGTCTTTGACGAACTGGCATCGGAGGCAAAATGAGTAACGGCATTGTGATCATCGGTTCGGGCTTCGCCGCCCGCCAACTGGTGAAAAATATTCGCAAACAGGACGCCACTATTCCATTAACCCTGATTGCCGCCGACAGCATGGATGAGTACAACAAACCTGACCTCAGCCATGTTATCAGTCAGGGGCAACGTGCCGATGACCTTACCCGCCAGACGGCGGGTGAATTTGCCGAGCAGTTTAATCTGCACCTGTTTCCACAAACCTGGGTGACGGATATCGATGCCGAAGCCCGTGTGGTGAAAAGCCAGAATAATCAGTGGCAATACGACAAGCTAGTACTGGCAACCGGTGCCAGTGCCTTTGTCCCGCCTGTGCCTGGGCGTGAGTTAATGCTGACGTTAAATAGTCAGCAAGAGTATCGCGCCTGTGAAACGCAACTGCGGGATGCCCGACGCGTGTTGATTGTTGGCGGTGGTTTGATTGGTAGCGAACTGGCGATGGATTTTTGTCGTGCAGGCAAAGCGGTCACGCTAATCGACAACGCTGCCAGTATTCTGGCGTCATTAATGCCACCGGAAGTAAGCAGCCGCTTGCAGCATCGGTTGACGGAGATGGGCGTTCATCTGTTGTTGAAATCTCAGTTGCAGGGGCTGGAAAAAACAGATTCTGGCATTCTGGCAACGCTGGACCGCCAGCGCAGTATCGAAGTGGATGCGGTAATTGCCGCCACCGGACTGCGCCCGGAAACCGCCCTGGCACGACGCGCCGGGCTGACGATTAATCGCGGCGTTTGCGTCGATAGTTATCTGCAAACCAGTAATGCCGATATTTACGCGCTGGGCGATTGCGCGGAAATTAACGGTCAGGTATTGCCGTTCCTCCAGCCGATTCAACTTAGCGCGATGGTGCTGGCAAAAAATCTTCTCGGCAATAACACGCCACTGAAACTACCGGCGATGCTGGTGAAAATCAAAACGCCGGAATTACCGCTGCATCTGGCAGGCGAAACCCAGCGTCAGGATTTACGCTGGCAAATTAATACCGAACGCCAGGGAATGGTGGCGCGCGGCGTTGACGATGCTGACCAGCTTCGCGCCTTTGTGGTCAGTGAGGATCGGATGAAAGAGGCATTTGGATTGTTGAAAACATTGCCGATGTAGGTGGGCTACTGTGCCTAAAATGTCGGATGCGACGCTGGCGCGTCTTATCCAACCTACGGGGAGCGCATGTGTTGGTCACATACTGCGTTCATGTCGCATCCACCTACTGTGCCCAAAATGTCGGATGCGACGCTGGCGCGTCTTATCCGACCTACGGGGACGCATGTGTAGGCCGGATAAGGCGTTTACGCCGCATCCGGCAATGGTGTCCAAATGCAACACGTTTTATCCGTTCTGGACTTCACCCGCTAACCAACGCGCCGCAGCAATAACCCCCTGCCCCAGAGACAAACCGCCATCACCCGCCGGTAAACTCTGTGGAAAGAGCAATGTGAAATCAGCGAGATAATGCGCCAGACGTGCACGCAGCAAACGGTTATGAATAACCCCGCCGCTAAATACCAGCGTAGTGATACCACGCATCGTGGCCTGCTCACGCATCAACGCGGCAAAACCCTGCGCCAGCGCATCATGAAACGCCCACGCGCGTTGATTAACCGGTGCCTGCCAGTTCAGCCACTGCTGCCAGAAAGTGGCGAGATCCAGTTGATTGTCCACCAGCGGCATTGTCACCGGATGCGTCACTCCGTGGCATGAGGCTGCGAGCGCCTCCAGAGCACAAGCCGCTTCACCTTCATAACTTAACGTGGCTGGCGCACAGCCCAGTGCCGCCGCCACGGCATCGAACAACCGCCCACACGATGACGCCAGCGGCGCGTTAATTCCACGCTCAATGGCCCGCGCCAGCACGCTCCAGTTTTGCTGTTGCACACTTGCTGTTTCAGAATAATTCTGCCACTCCGGCACAAAGCGCAGGCACTGCGCCAGCAGGTTTCGCCACGGCTGCTTCGCCGCCAAATCGCCACCCGGAAGCGCCACTGCAGGCAAGCCGCCCAGGTGCTCACATTCGCGATAGTTCACCCGCAGACACTCGCCGCCCCACAAAGCGCCGTTCTCCCCCATACCGATACCATCGAGCGTCAAAGCAATGACATCACCGCCATCCAGCGGCCACTGATGCTCTGCCAGACACGCCGCTGCGTGGGCATGATGATGCAGCACCGTTTGCGTCGGCAGATTCATTTCGCGCGCCCACTGGCTGGAGACATAGCCCGGATGTGCGTCATGCACAACGTATTGCGGGGTGAAATCGTAGATGTTTTGCATCAGGCGTAACGCTTCGCGCCACTGCATCTGGATGCCATCGTCACTTAAATCGCCCAGATGCTGACTCAACACCGCTTGTTCACCGCGCACCAGGCAGAAGGTGTTTTTCAGATCCGCGCCGAGACACAGCACAGGCGGAACATTTTTAAAGCCCGGAGGCAAAGCCAGCGCATCCGGCACATACCCCCGCGAACGGCGCAGCATTTCGCCGCTTTCGCGCACCACCGAATCATCCATCCGCTGCACGATGTCGCGGTTATGTATCAAGAATCCGTCGGCAATGCCCTGCAAATCCGCCAGCGCCTGTTCGTTGCTGATAGCCGGTGGTTTACCGCTCAGGTTGCCGGAGGTCATCACCAGCGGGCATTGCAGTTCCTGTAACAGCAAATGCTGGAGCGGGTTCGCAGGCAACATTACCCCGACTTCGTTAAGGTCAGGGGCGATATCATCACAAAGCTCAGGAACGTATTTTTTATCCACCAGCACAATCGGCGCGGCGGGCGTGGTAAGCAACTGGCGCGCAGCGTCTGGTAAACCGTCAGCCACTGGCAACATGACCGCCAGCGGTTTCGCCGGGCGATGTTTGCGCGCCCGAAGTGTCGCCACCGCGTTACTGTTACGTGCATCGCAGGCAAGATGAAATCCGCCAATCCCTTTGATGGCGACAATGTTGCCCATTTTTAACTGTGCGATAGCCGCCTGTAATGCCGCCTCTTGTTCCGCATGTTCACCATGACTTACCCATTCAAGATGTGGGCCACACTCCGGGCAGGCCACCGGCTGGGCGTGGAAGCGACGATCGAGCGGGTCGCGGTACTCTTTGTCACAAGCCGGACACAACGGAAACGCCGCCATCACGGTAAACGGGCGGTCGTAAGGCATGGCGCGAATAATGGTGAAACGCGGGCCGCAGTGGGTACAGTTGATAAACGGATAACGATAACGCCGTTCGCCTGGGGTATTCATTTCGGCAAGGCAAGCAGGGCAAGTAGCGGCATCGGGAACAATTTGCGTATTCATGGTGCCGCCTGTGCTCTGGCGTATAGTGAACTCGGTGGGCAGTTGTGACCAGATGTACGGCTCACGCTCGACGCTATCAATACGCGCCAGCGGCGGGCAGTGCTGATGCAATTGAACAAGAAACGTTTCCGGGTCTTCCAGCAGCCGGACTTCTACGCCATCGCCGTCATTACAGACATCGCCGTGAAGATTTAATTGCTGTGCCAGCTGCCAGACAAACGGACGAAAACCGACGCCCTGCACTTTGCCACGAATACGCAGTTGGACACCGCAAGATGTGTTTTTTGCCATTGAGTTATTCCCGCCATCATGAATTGCGTAACCCGCCCTGCCGGACACGACAGCGTCGCATCCGGCAGTCACAGGTCGGCGATACCGCCCGCTCCGTATTCTACGAATATTTCCGGGAATTCCTTTGATGCCAGAACAGTTCTGTAAGATTTTTAGAACATCAGCGCCGTACGGCGACGTTTTTCTGCGCTCAGTTGTTCAAGTTTATTACGATCGACACAAATCAGCGCATGGGTCGGGCAAGCCGCCATACACGCCGGGCCGTCTTCGCGATGGTTGCACAGGTCGCATTTATTGGCTTCAGCTTTGTCAGCCCGTACATTCAGCCCCGCGCCGCTGTTGCGGATCACCGGACGTACCACCACTTCCATCGCGCCATACGGGCAAGCCACCACGCAGGTTTTGCAACCAATGCAACGTTCCTGCATCACATGAACAAACCCTTTATCACGGCTGATAGCACCATTCGGGCAGACGTTAGCGCACGGTGCATCTTCACACTGACGGCAGACTGTCGCCGTGGAAATGTTCACACCTTTAATGACATGGATTCGCGGTAAAAAGGTTTCCGGGGTCAGCGATGCACAGTCCTGATTTTCCTGATGAGAAACCACGCACGCCACTTCACAGGTACGGCAACCAATACATTTACTCGCGTCAGCAATGATGAAACGGTTCATCAAATTCTCCAGCAATGACAGTTAATGCGCCGATACATTCACAAATCATGCCAGTTTTTAATTTGCTGTTATTTAAGGAAATTAATTTCTGTAATGCAGGAAAAAAGATGTCATCGACACTAGTGACGATGACATGTGATGACAATGTTTATCGCGAAAGGGCAATGAGTGAGTCGCGGCGGATCAGTTTTCCGCTGAAGGTTTTCGGCGGTGAGAAATCCCCGCCATCGAGCATAAAAATCAGCCGTCCAATAATTTCCTGAATCATCTCAGTCACCGGAATTTTTACGCTGGAGAGCGCCGGAACGGTGTAGGGGGCAATTGCGATATCATCGAATCCGATAACTGACACCTGCTCTGGCACCGCTACGCCGCGCTCGTGCAACGCTTTCATCGCACCTATCGCCATATCGTCGTTACTGGCAACTAACGCGCTAAATTTAGCCCCACGTTCGAGCAACGTTTCTACCCCTTCGGCCCCGCTGGCGGGCGTCCATTTACCGTTAGCGATAAGTTTTTCATTGAGCGCAATACCATGCTGCGCCAGCGCGTCTTTATACCCAGCAAGACGTTCAATGCTGGTGGGGGAATCCATCGAGCCGGTAAGGAAAGCAATCTCCTGATGTCCGGCGTTTATCAACTCTGCCACGGCATTAAAGCTGGTCTGTTTATGATCGCACCAGACGCTATGGCTGCTGTTTTTGCGCAGGCGGCGATTAAGCACCATTATCGGCTGACTGTGCGCGTCAATGATGTCATCAATCTCATCCACGCTTAAAAAACGCGGGTAAATCATAATGGCGTCGCAGCGCAAATCCAGCAGATACTGAATCGCCTGGCGCTCTTCTTCGGCGCTGTGTTTACCATCTGCCAATAGCAACTGCCGCCCTTTCTCTTCCGCCATTCGCGCGGCATGAAAGAGTAATTCACTAAAATAAATGCCGTGGTAAAGCGTGTTGGTCACTACCAGCCCCAGCGTCTGAGTACTCTTCGCCGACAGATTGCGCGCCAGCAAGTTTGGGCGGTAACCGCTCTCTTCTACCGCCTGAAACACGCGATCTTTAGTCTCCTGGCTGACGTAGCCATTACCTGAAAGCACGCGGGAAACGGTCGCTTTTGAAACCCCGGCGCGCTTCGCCACTTCCAGCATCGTCGTCATCATTTTCATCCCTTTACACGCAATCAACGCAGTGTACTGCACCGTTTGCCGATTGTCCTTGCGCAATCGGCGGGAAAAATATTCAGGTGACCGGTTTCACAAATATAAAAAATGAACAATTAACTCTCTTGCTTATTTAGTGACAACTATTCATGATTTTGTGAAACCGGTTTCCTAATTCCGTTTCAGCATCGGCATTTTTCCGTCACGTCGACTGATAACAACTACATCTACCCTACTGATAACAGGATAAAATCCGATGGCCAAAAATTATGCGGCGCTGGCACGCTCGGTGATAGCGGCACTGGGCGGCGTTGATAACATCTCGGCAGTCACGCACTGTATGACGCGTTTGCGCTTTGTTATCAAAGATGACCAGCTTATCGACAGCCCGACGTTAAAAACCATCCCCGGCGTGCTCGGCGTGGTACGTAGTGACAACCAGTGTCAGGTGATTATCGGCAATACCGTTTCACAAGCCTTTCAGGAAGTCGTCAGCCTGCTGCCGGGAGATATGCAGCCCGCACAGCCCGTGGGTAAACCCAAACTCACGCTGCGTCGCATTGGTGCGGGGATCCTCGATGCGCTGATCGGCACCATGTCACCGCTGATCCCGGCGATTATCGGCGGATCGATGGTCAAACTGCTGGCGATGATCCTCGAGATGAGCGGCGTGCTGACAAAAGGATCGCCGACCTTAACCATTCTGAATGTGATTGGTGACGGTGCTTTCTTCTTCCTGCCGCTAATGGTCGCGGCATCTGCCGCCATCAAATTTAAAACCAATATGTCGCTGGCGATTGCCATCGCAGGTGTGCTGGTACATCCGAGCTTTATTGAACTGATGGCGAAAGCGGCCCAGGGTGAACATGTCGAATTTGCCCTGATTCCGGTCACCGCGGTGAAATACACCTACACGGTGATCCCGGCGCTGGTGATGACCTGGTGCCTGTCATATATCGAACGCTGGGTGGATCGCATTACACCGGCGGTGACCAAAAACTTCCTCAAGCCAATGCTGATTGTGTTGATTGCCGCACCGCTGGCAATCCTGCTGATTGGCCCGATTGGTATCTGGATCGGTAGCGCCATTTCGGCGCTGGTTTACACCATTCATGGTTATCTGGGCTGGCTTTCAGTCGCCATTATGGGCGCGCTGTGGCCTCTGCTGGTAATGACCGGGATGCACCGCGTCTTTACGCCAACCATCATTCAGACCATTGCCGAAACCGGCAAAGAAGGGATGGTCATGCCGTCAGAGATCGGCGCTAACCTGTCGCTGGGCGGTTCATCACTGGCGGTGGCGTGGAAAACGAAAAACCCGGAACTGCGCCAGACGGCGCTGGCTGCGGCGGCATCAGCCATTATGGCGGGGATTTCCGAACCGGCGTTATATGGCGTGGCGATCCGCCTGAAACGTCCGCTTATCGCCAGTCTTATCAGCGGTTTTATTTGCGGCGCGGTTGCCGGTATGGCGGGGCTTGCCAGCCACTCAATGGCAGCGCCGGGGTTATTTACCAGCGTGCAATTCTTCGATCCGGCGAATCCAATGAGCATCGTCTGGGTGTTCGCGGTCATGGCGCTGGCGGTGGTGCTGTCGTTTATCCTCACACTATTGCTCGGCTTTGAGGATATTCCTGTTGAGGAAGCGGCTGCCGAGGCGCGAAAGCATCAGAGCGCACAACCGACCGTCGCCAAAGAAGTAAGTCTTAATTGAGGATGAAAATGTCAGTATTTCCAGAAGGTTTTTTATGGGGCGGCGCGCTTGCCGCCAACCAGTCTGAAGGTGCGTTCCGTGAAGGTGGCAAAGGACTGACCACGGTCGATATGATCCCGCACGGCGAGCATCGAATGGCGGTGAAACTGGGGCTGGAAAAACGTTTTCAGTTGCGCGATGACGAGTTTTATCCCAGCCATGAGGCGACGGATTTTTATCATCGTTATAAAGAAGATATCGCCCTGATGGCAGAGATGGGATTCAAGGTTTTCCGTACCTCAATTGCCTGGAGCCGCCTCTTTCCGCAGGGCGATGAAATCACGCCCAATCAGCAGGGCATTGCTTTTTACCGTTCTGTCTTTGAAGAGTGTAAAAAGTACGGTATCGAACCGCTGGTCACGTTGTGCCACTTCGATGTGCCGATGCATCTGGTCACCGAATATGGCTCCTGGCGTAACCGCAAGCTGGTGGAGTTTTTCAGCCGCTACGCCAGAACCTGCTTTGAAGCATTTGATGGTCTGGTGAAATACTGGCTAACCTTCAATGAAATCAACATTATGTTGCATAGCCCGTTCTCCGGCGCGGGTCTGGTGTTTGAAGAAGGTGAAAATCAGGATCAGGTGAAATATCAGGCCGCGCATCACCAGCTGGTTGCCAGTGCGCTAGCCACCAAAATCGCCCATGAGGTTAACCCGCAAAATCAGGTGGGCTGTATGCTGGCGGGCGGTAACTTCTACCCTTACAGCTGCAAACCGGAAGATGTCTGGGCGGCGCTGGAGAAAGATCGGGAAAACCTGTTTTTTATCGATGTGCAGGCGCGCGGCGCGTATCCGGCTTACTCTGCCCGCGTATTTCGCGAAAAAGGGGTAACCATCAACAAAGCACCGGGCGATGATGAAATCCTGAAAAACACCGTCGATTTTGTCTCTTTCAGCTATTACGCCTCGCGCTGCGCCTCGGCGGAGATGAACGCCAACAACAGCAGTGCGGCGAACGTGGTGAAATCGCTGCGTAATCCGTATCTACAGGTGAGCGACTGGGGCTGGGGAATTGATCCACTCGGTCTGCGTATCACCATGAATATGATGTACGATCGTTATCAGAAGCCGCTGTTTCTGGTGGAAAACGGCCTCGGCGCAAAAGATGAACTTGCTGCCAATGGCGAGATTAACGATGACTATCGCATCAGCTATTTACGCGAACATATCCGCGCAATGGGCGAAGCGATTGCAGATGGCATTCCGCTGATGGGCTACACCACCTGGGGCTGTATTGATTTAGTTTCCGCCTCTACGGGTGAAATGAGCAAACGCTACGGTTTTGTCTACGTAGACCGTGACGACGCAGGCAACGGCACGCTGACGCGCACGCGTAAGAAATCGTTCTGGTGGTATAAAAAAGT
>ERZ808037.1097-NODE-1097-length-19784-cov-4.960471_pt1 | contig 19784 bp, 14 predicted proteins | sample MGYA00380190_ERZ808037 | MGnify/ENA primary metagenome ERZ808037 (study PRJEB31490, sample SAMN06133399) | mouse gut metagenome | isolation source: J9 | host: mice | place: China: Chengdu | collected 2015-05 ... | reverse complement strand
ACCACAGGTATTATCCGTCTGGAAGCAATGAATAAGGCGGGCGAATTGAAGTTCCCCATGGTGCGCGTCAACAATGCGGCATGTAAGCATTTCTTCGATAACAGATACGGTACGGGACAGTCTGTATTCGACGGTATCAACAGGACAACGAATCTGATCGTAGCAGGCAAGATCGTGGTAGTGGCAGGTTACGGCTGGTGCGGTAAGGGTACTGCCATGAGAGCCAAGGGTCTGGGTGCGAGAGTGATCGTAACCGAGATCGACCCGATCAAAGCCATTGAGGCGGTGATGGATGGTTTTGACGTGATGCCGATGAAGGAAGCGGCGAAAGTCGGTGACTTCTTTATCACTGTGACTGGCTGTGACGGTGTCATTGATCAGGAAGACTTTGCAGTGATGAAAGAAGGAGCGATCCTCTGCAATGCAGGACATTTTGACTGCGAGATCGATATGGCGTGGCTGAAAGCCAATGCGGTGGAGAAGAAAGAACAGCGGAAAAACATCATGGGCTACAAGCTGCCGACCGGACAGTGGATCTTCGTGCTGGCAGAAGGACGCCTTGTGAATCTGGCGGCAGGTGACGGTCATCCGGCAGAGATCATGGATATGAGCTTCGCGATTCAGGCGCTTTCCGCGAAATATCTTGTAGAGCACAGCAGTGAGCTTACACAGAAACTGATCGATGTGCCGGAAGAAGTGGACAGAGATGTGGCGAAGCGTAAGCTGGCGTTCCTCGGCAAAGAGATTGACGTGTTAACGCCGGAGCAGGAAAAATACTTGAATAGTTATGCGGTTTAATGTTGCGTTTGTGTTTGCTATAGTGTATAATAGGTTTTCCAGAAAGAGTTTGTGATAAGAACGATAAGAACCGAAGCGGGAAGGCGCTGTGATGAACAGTGCCGTGTAGAGTAAAGGGAAACAGATAATGGATAAGGAGGAGACACTATGGCATTGACGAATGAAGATCTGCAGGCGATTTCGAACTTACTGCAGCCGATTAAGGATGAAGTAGGGAGCGTGAAGTCTGAAGTCCAGGGCATGAAGACCGAGATAAAGGACATGAAAACCGATATCCAGGGCATGAAGACTGAGATGAAGGGAATGAAGACCGATATCCAGGGCATGAAGACTGAGATAAAGGATATGAAGACCGATATCCAGGGCGTAAAGACCGAGATAAAGGATATGAAGACTGACATCCAGGGCGTAAAGACCGAGATAAAGGACATGAAAACCGACATCCAGGGCATGAAGACTGAGATGAAGGGAATGAAGACCGACATCCAGGGCATGAAGACTGAGATAAAGGACATGAAAACCGATATCCAGGGCATGAAGACTGAGATGAAAGGCATGAAAGCTGATCTATGGGATTTAAGATTTGATGTGAAGAATCTTCAGCTTGATTCGAAGGAAGTGAAGAATAAAGTGACAAAGATGGAATTGACAGTTGAGAATGAGATTCGTGTCAATATCCAGAGAGTTGCGGAAGGGCACCTGGATTTGTACAGAAAACTCAATGAGTGCGTCAAGCTTTCTTCGGACGTCAGGGCTAAACAGGAACTGCAGGATGTATATATCACCATGCATGACATGAAATTAAGAGCTTTGGCATAAAAACAAACACTATGATCGGCGGTTTTCGTGACCGCCGATTTTGGTATTTTGTAGTGGTTATAGTTAGCGACATTAGAAATTTCGTTTACTATATCATAAAGATACTGCAAGGACAATGTAGATATCTTCAGCGGAAAACAGGAGATGATTATGAAAATACAGAGTAATGTGAAATCGTACACATCGGGCGAACTGCTCAGACGCTTTTTGCCTTATTATAAGAAATACTGGAAGATCGTGGTCATTGATCTGTTCTGTGCAGGATTGACGACGATCTGTGAGCTGGTGCTGCCGATGATCATCCGTTTCATCACGAATGCGGGGATGAATGATCTGGCGTCGCTTACGGTGACGGTGATCCTGCGGCTGGGGGCGTTGTATCTGCTCTTGCGGATCGTGGATTCAATGGCCAATTTCTATATGGCGTATACCGGACATGTCATGGGGACGCGGATCGAGACGGATATGCGGCGGGACGCCTACGCGCACCTGCAGAAGCTGTCCAATACATACTATAATAATACCAAAGTGGGTCAGATCATGGGACGGATCACCAACGATCTGTTTGATGTGACAGAGTTTTCCCATCACTGTCCGGAGGAATTTTTTATTGCGGGTATCAAGGCGGTCATTTCCTTTGTGATCCTGGCCCGGATCAGTCTTGGACTGACGCTGATCCTTTTTGCGGTGATACCGGTTATGGTGGTGACCTGCACGATGATCAATCTGCGTATGCGGGAGGCCTTCCGTAAGCAGCGCGTGCAGATCGGTGAGCTGAACGCCCGCATTGAGGACAGCCTTCTCGGGCAGAAGGTGGTGAAGGCTTTTACCAATGAGGAAAAGGAAAAAGAAAAGTTTGAGAAGGACAATATCAATTTCTTTCATATTAAGAAGGAAACTTATAAGTTTATGGCGGCTTTTCAGACTACGACCAGAGCTTTTGACGGTGTGATGTATCTGGTGCTGCTGGTGGCGGGCGGCATCTTTATGATCAGGGGAAAGATCGTGCCCGGTGATCTGGTGGCCTATGTGATGTATGTGAGTACACTGATCGCTACGATCCGGCGGATTATTGAGTTTGCGGAACAGTTTCAGCGCGGCATGACAGGCATCGAGCGTTTTGTGCAGATCATGGACAGCGATATTGAGATCTTTGACGAGCCGGATGCGGTGCCCTGTGAACATCCGCGGGGGAATATTGCTTTTCATAATGTAGGTTTTGAGTATCCGGATGACCACAACGTGGTGTTCAGGGGATTGAATCTGGATATCCGTGCAGGAGAAAAGATCGCCATCGTAGGCCCGTCCGGCGGCGGTAAGACCACACTTTGCAACCTGATTCCCCGTTTTTATGATATCAACGAGGGTGAAATCCTTCTGGACGGGAAGAATATTCATAAGTATACGATCAAGAGCCTGCGGCAGAATATCGGTATGGTGCAGCAGGATGTGTATCTGTTCTCGGGAACGGTATATGAAAATATCGCTTACGGCAGGGAGCAGGCCACCAGAGAGGAAGTGATCGAGGCGGCAAAACGCGCCGGGGCGCATGAGTTTATCTGTGCGCTGAAAGACGGTTACGACACTTATGTGGGCGAGCGCGGCGTGAAGCTGTCCGGCGGACAGAAACAGCGGATCAGCATTGCCAGAGTATTTCTGAAAAATCCGCCCATTCTTATTCTGGACGAGGCCACTTCGGCGCTGGACAATGAGAGCGAGTTTCAGGTGGCAAGGTCGTTGGAAGCGCTGGCAAAGGGCAGGACTACGATCACGATCGCACACAGACTGTCCAGCATCCGCAATTCCGACCGGATTCTGGTGCTGACAGAGGAAGGGATCGTGGAGGAAGGCACGCATGACAGCCTGCTGGAGCTGGGCGGCATTTACCATCACTTTTACGTGACGGCCAATGAATTGAAGTAGTGCCGGAGACAGCGCTGAGTATTGCAGGCGGACTTGCGATAGGCATGGGGATTAGTAATGGAAGAAAGTAACGGCGTAAAACAGCATATCCTGATCGTGGAGGACGACGGACCGCTTGCCGCCGGTCTGTGCCGTGCGCTGCAGAGCGGGGAGACCGGTGTAAGCAGCTGTGGTAACTTAAAGGAAGCGGACAAGAGGCTCAAGGCGCAGACGGGACAGTGTGATCTTGTACTGTTGGACGTGAATCTTCCGGACGGGAACGGGTTTGATTTCCTGAAAAAGATAAAGGAAGAGTACGGCGTATCGGTGATCATGCTGACGGCCAATGATATGGAGATGGACATCGTGACGGGACTGGAGCTGGGAGCGGATGATTATATCACCAAACCGTTCAGTCTGGCAGTGCTGCGGGCCCGCGTGGCAACCCAGCTGCGCCGCGTGCGGGAACAGGCGGAAGCGGCACGGCAGACGCGGAGGGAGCAGATCATTGTGGTTGATGAGTACCGGTTTGATTTTGAGCGGATGGAATATTATCACGGGGATGAGCAGGTGGAGCTGAGCAGGACGGAGCAGAAGCTGCTGCGTGTTCTGGTGGACAACAGGGGGATTTCACTGACAAGGGAGAGGCTTTTGGAACGCATCTGGTCTTCGGAGGCGGAGTTTGTGGACGAGAATGCGCTGTCCGTTACCGTCAAACGCCTGCGGGATAAGCTGGGGGCGCAGGACAGGATCAAGACGGTATATGGGGTCGGCTATCGGTTTGAGTAGGGGAACAGGAGACGGACATGGCAGATGACGGGCGGGCAACAATCATATTGATAACAGGGCTGGTCTGTCTGTTTGGCGGGGCAGTTCTTGTGGCGGTGAATCAATACAGGACCAGACGGAGTATGTATCGGGTGAAGCGTATGCTGGAGGCCGCCATGGACGGAACTTTTCAGGAGAGCGTATTTGATGAATCGTTGTATTCGGCCCTGGAGAGCCAGCTGGCGGCATACCTGAGCGCATCGGAGATTTCGGCCAGAAGGACGGCACAGGAGAAGGAGCAGATCAAGACGTTGGTAGCGGATATTTCCCACCAGACGAAGACGCCGTTGGCCAATATCCTGCTCTACACGGAACTTTTGCAGGAACAGCTGCAGTCCGATGAGAACAGGGAAAGCCTCGGGCTTCTGGCAGACCAGGCCCGGAAATTGAAGTTTCTGATAGACTCGCTTGTGAAGCTATCGAGATTGGAGACGGGAGTTCTCGTGCTGCAGCCAAAGAGAGCCGCAGTCTGGCCGCTTCTGGAGGAGGCGGAGAAACAGTTTGCAGGGCAGGCCGGAGAAAAGGGATTGTATCTGAAGGTTCTGACGGGGGAGGCCCGGGAGGTGACAGCCTGTTTTGATCTGAAATGGACACAGGAAGCGCTGTGCAATCTCGTAGACAACGCCATCAAATATACGGAACAGGGCGGTGTCACGATCAGAGTGAAACCGTACAAGCTCTTCATCTGTATCGAGGTGACGGATACGGGAAAAGGAATATCAGAGGAAGAACAGGCGAAAATATTCGGACGTTTTTACCGTTCGCCGCAGGCTGCCGATCAGGCAGGCGTGGGGATAGGGCTTTATCTGGCGCGCGAGATCCTCAAACAGGAATCCGGTTATATCAAGGTCGTATCCGGGGAGGGAAAGGGGGCAACCTTTTCCATGTATCTGCCGGTGGACTGACAGACGAAATCTTTCAAAACTGTCAGAATCTTTTTTGCATTGGAAAGAAGACGGTAAGAATTGTATGCGATAATCTGTATTGTGAAGCAGAATACTTCACGGTGCAGATTTTTTGATTTCGACATTAGAATGGAGGAGAACGATGACAATACTGTCAACTCAAAACGTAAGGAAAATATACGGTACAGGAGAAAACGAAGTACACGCCCTGGACGGGGTGGATCTTAAGGTGGAAAAGGGAGAGTTTGTGGCCGTCGTGGGGACGTCGGGCAGCGGTAAGAGTACGCTGCTGCATATGCTGGGCGGGCTGGACCGGCCTACGTCGGGAACGGTCACTGTGGACGGTAAGGATATTTTCAGTCTGAAAGACGAGGCGCTTACAATCTTCCGGGGCCGGAAGATCGGGTTCGTGTTCCAGAACTACAATCTGGTGCCGGTGCTCAATGTATATGAGAATATCGTGCTGCCGGTACAGCTGGACGGCAACGAGCCGAACAGAAAGTACATTGATTCCATCATCGACATGCTGGGGCTGTCTGCGAAACTGACGAACCTGCCGAACAACCTGTCCGGCGGGCAGCAGCAGAGAGTGGCCATCGCCCGCGCACTGGCGGCAAAACCGGCGATCATACTGGCCGATGAGCCTACCGGGAATCTGGACTCCCGGACCAGCCAGGATGTGCTTAGTCTGTTGAAGATCAGCAGCCAGAAACTTGCACAGACCATCGTTATGATCACACATAATGAGGAGATCGCCCAGCTTGCGGACCGCATTATCCGTATTGAGGACGGCAGGATCGTGGATGGGCGCTGATCTTCGGGCAGTAGAGCAGAACGAAGATCTGCAGGTGGAGAGAAAGGAGCAGATAACAGTATGAGAGTAGCAAACAGGAAATGTATCCGCAGGCTCAGCATAGCCCATATGAAGTCGGCGAGAAACAGAAATATCATCACAATATTGGCGATCGTGTTGACGACCGTATTATTTACGACACTTTTTACCGCGGGAATCTCCTTGAAGGAAGGGTTCGAACAGTCTAACTTCCGGCAGGCAGGAGGGTATAACCATGCGGTGTTTAAGAATATCACCCAGGAGCAGTTCGACGAGTTGAAGGAAGATCCTTTGATCAAAGAATACGGGGACAGATTATATGTGGGTATGCCATCGGAAGCGCCTTTCAACAAGAGCCATGTGGAGGTGAATTATTACGATGAAAACTCGGCGAAATGGTCTTTCTGTACGCCGGTCGAGGGACGGCTGCCGGCGGAGGGCACGAACGAGGCAGCCACAGACTTAAGAGTGCTCAAGCTGTTAGGCGTGGAGCCGGTGATCGGCAATTCGTTTACGATGTCTTTCGATGTAGACGGCACTGAGACGACGGAGACATTTACCTTGTGCGGCTATTGGGAATATGACATGGCGGTGGTGGCAAATAACGTGGTGATTCCCAGAAGCCGGGCGGAAGAGATCTTCAGGAAACTGGGTACAAAGGGCGAGAACGGACTATGTACCTACCATACGATGAACCTCATGTTCGAGAGTGCATCGGGGATCCAGGATAACCTGCAGGAGATTCTGGAAAGGCACGGATATCAGGATGAGAAACCGGGAGCAGAGGACTATATCGCGACAGGTGTCAACTGGGGCTATGTTTCCGCACAATTAGGTGAAAATATGGATCCGGGCATGGTTTTGGCTCTTATAGCGGCGCTGCTTCTGATCATGTTTACGGGCTATCTGATCATCAACAATATATTCCGCATCGCGGTCTCCAACGATGTGCGGTTCTATGGCCTGCTCAAGACGATCGGCACCACGGGGCGGCAGATCAAGCGGATCATTCTGCTGCAGGCAGTGGTGCTTGCCGCGATCGGTATTCCGGTGGGCGCTGTGGCCGGGTATCTTCTGGGAATCGTGATCACACGGGTCACGGCAGTCAATATGGACGGTATCGTTATGGTGAGTTCCATCGATCCCCTGATCTTTGTCGGAGCCTCCCTTTTTTCCCTGATCACGGTATATTTATCCTGCGGGAAACCGCGCAGGATGGCGGCAAAGATATCACCGATCGAAGCGCTGCGGTATACGGAAGGTGCCGGGAGCAGGAGAAAGGAAAGAAAGGGGAGAACAGGGGCATCAATCCCGAAGATGGCCTGGACGAATCTGGGCAGGAACAAGAGTAAGACGCTGATCAGTGTGCTCTCCATGTCATTGGCCATCGTGGTCCTGGAAATGACTCATGTATTTACGGGTGGATTTGATATGGATAAATATCTGCGTGATGTGGCGCAGGATTTTCTGCTGGCTGAGGCATCGTACTTTCAGGTATTCCAGAAATGGATGAATAAAGAAGGCGGAAAAGAAGCGGCAGTATCGGAGGAGACGATCGCGCGCATCGAGCAGCAGCAAGGGGTTACCGGCGGCAGGGCTTACGGTACAGTATCCGATGTGGAGGAGCTGGTCACTGAAAAGAGAGCCAGAGATGCTTACAGCAGTTGGCGCAAAGGAGGGCTTAGCGGGGAAGAACTTGATTTTATGGTCGATGATATTTTGGAGCATGTGGGGGATCGGCGGGCCATGGAGACACGGCTGTACGGCATGGAGGATTTCCTTATCGATAAGCTGGAGGTCATAGACGGGGATCTCGGCAAGTTGAAAGAAGGCGGCAATTACGTGGCAGCAGTATATGACACAGATGATTATCACAATCTCTATGAGGACTGGCACTGGGCGAAAGTGGGAGATCAGGTTACGCTGCGGTACGTGGATACGTATGAGTATTATAACCCGCAGACAGGAGAAGTCTATCCGGAGAATGCGAGTCTGGGGAACCTTCTGTGGGCGCAGCGGGCAAAAGAATATCGGGAGGAGACATATGAAGTGGTTGCTACTGTGCTTGTGCCGAACACACTGACCTACCGGTTTTATGGGGATGACGAATTTGTGATGAATGCGGACACCTTTAAGGAACATACGGGAACGGATGCGGTCTTGTACTATGCGTTCGACTGCGCGGACGAACAGACCGGGATGATGGAGCAGTATCTGAAAGAATATACGGAAGGAGAAGGATCTTTCTATGATTACGAGAGCAGGATGACCCGCGCGCAGGAATTCTATGAGCTGAAGAATATGTTTCTGTTTGTCGGGACGGCAGTCAGTCTGGTGGTGGGACTGATCGGTGTGTTGAACTTCCTCAATGCGATCCTCACCGGCATCCTGACACGGAGAAAGGAGTTTGCCGTGCTGCAGTCCGTTGGCATGACCGGAAAACAGCTGAATATCATGCTGATAACGGAAGGGGTGCTTTTTGCCGGAGGCGCCGTTATGGTCACACTGGCGACGGTCGTTGTTTTGGGACCGGTGATCGGGCAGGCGCTGGAAGGGATGTTCTGGTTTTTTACTTATAGGGTCAATATCGTGCCAATCCTGGCGGTGGCGCCATTCTTCCTGCTGTTGGGAATGTTGATTCCGCTCATATCCTACTGCTATGTGGCTAAACGGTCCGTGGTGGAGCGGCTGAGAGAGGCGGAGTGAGCGTTGCGTGCGCGGGTATCCCTGATTTGTCCGTCAATTTTCACAAAAAATGGTCTTATACTTGTCAGAAATATTAATAAACTTTAATGAATTTTCAGAAAATACTTACAAACAGAACAAATTCATGTTACCATAGTATATATTAAGGAAATTATCGGCGAAAATGTATGGACAAAAGACTGTTGTCCGACAGCATTTTTCTTTCACAGGATATGGTGCAGTGACTGACCGGGTGTATCGCGCAGGCCGGGTAACGGCATGGTATATCCTGTGAAGTGGGCCTGGGGGCCTGGACGGTTCCCGGAGTTTACGGAAACATGGAGGGTCTATGTTTGAGAAGAATCAACTGATCATGTGCGGCGGGCACGGTGTCTGCCGTGTTGTTAATGTCACGGGGAACCCTTTTGACAGATTCGATAAGGTGCGCAGGTTTTATGTGCTGGAACCGGTCTTCGAGAAGGCAAGTACCGTCTATATGCCGGTGGATAATGAGAAAGTCGTTATGCGCAGGATCATGAACCGGGAGGAGGCGGAGGAGCTGATCGACAATATGACCGAGATCGAGACTGTCTGGATCAAGGAGGAAAAGGGCAGAGAGCAGATGTACAAAGATGCGATCCGCACCTATGACTGCCAGAGCCTGGTGCAGATCATCAAGACGCTTTACCTGCGCAGGCAGAACCGCATCAACGCGGGCAAGAAGGCGCTTTCCTCGGACGAGCAGTATCTGCGCAAGGCGGAGGCGCTGCTCTACAGCGAGATGTCTGTAGCGCTGGATATCCCCAAGGAGGAAGTGCAGGGCTATATCTCGGACGCGGTCAACAAGAAGAAAAGCCTGGTGTGATGCCGGCATGATGAAAGCCAGACGGTACGGTCTGGCTTTCACAATGTTTAAAATTTCTACAGATTTCTTATATGACAAAAAACAATGATCGCACTGCGGCGAAGCGGGACATAGATTTTACCGCTTGCATTTTCCCTGATAAAAATGTATTCTAGTGAATAAAGTGACTTTGGCCAGGCTGAGTATAAAGTATGCCATAGGAAATATCGGGTGGATTGTCGAGGGTTTTTATGATCATAGATGCAGTAATGGACAGTTTCATAGACAGCGTTAAGCTGCTTCCTTTTCTTTTTCTGACCTATCTTGCGATGGAGTATCTGGAGCACAGGGCAGGACAGAAGATGCAGGAGACCATACGCAGCGCGGGTGCAGGCGGTCCGGCGATCGGCAGTGTGCTGGGTGTCTTTCCGCAGTGCGGCTTTTCGACGGTGGCTTCCAATCTGTATGCGGGCAGGATCATCACGCTGGGAACGCTGCTGGCTATTTTTTTGTCCACTTCCGACGAGATGCTTCCGATCATGATCTCTGAAAATGTAGGTGCGGAGGTTATTTTGAAGATTCTGGCGGTAAAAGTGGCGGTTGCGCTTTTGGCCGGCTTTGCAGTTGACCTTCTTTCCGGGAACAGGCGCAGACAGATGCAGATCGAGCATCTGTGCGAGCAGCATCATTGTCATTGCGAGAACGGTATCTGGAAATCGGCGCTGCACCATACGGCGGAGATTTTTCTGTATATTATGTGCATTTCTGCGGTGTTGAATGTGATCATCGGGTGGATCGGGGAAGACAGGCTGGGCAGCCTGTTCCTCAACCGTCCGCTGGTGGGAGAACTGACCGCAGCGCTTCTGGGCATGATTCCCAACTGCGCTTCCTCTGTGGCCATCACACAGCTGTATTTAAACGGTGTGCTGAGCGCCGGGGCGATGATCTCCGGCCTGCTGGCCGGTTCGGGCGTGGGACTGCTGGTGCTGTTTCGGGTGAATGATGATCAGAAGGAGAATGTCAGGATTCTGGCACTGCTGTATGGTATTGGTGTGGCGGGCGGTATTGTGGTGAACTGGCTGGGGATCATATTTTAGAATGGTATGCCGTATGTTTCCGGCATATTTCCGGTACGATGCATGGGCAGGTGACGTGACAGGCTCCGGCCGGAGTCAAACGCACAAAAAAAGGACCAACCCCAGAGCGCTAAAGTCTCCAAAACCAGTCCTTTCGATGCACCGCCAGGGGCTCGAACCCTGGACACCCTGATTAAGAGTCAGGTGCTCTACCAACTGAGCTAGCGGTGCGTGTCCTGTGTCAGCAGTTTGTGTTTTCTGCAACACGCAAAAGTTATTATAGTACAATGTTTTGTGTTTTGCAAGTGTTTTTTTAAAAAATTTTAATAAAATTTGGAAAAAATAAAGATACATAATTTTTTTGTAATTTTTTATTAAAAAAAGTGTCAGATTATTATATTCTGGAAGAAGTATGGTAAACGACATAATAAATTTGGAGGTTCAATATGATTTTTGAAAGCCATGCGCATTATGATGATGAGGCGTTTGATGAGGACAGGGAGTCGCTGCTGCTATCCCTTGCGGGTTACGGGATTGACAGGGTGATCAATGTAGGGGCCAGTCTGGCGGGCTGCAGGGCGACGCTTGAGTTGATGGAAAAGTACCCTTTTGTCTATGGGGCGATGGGCGTGCACCCGAGTGAAACGGCGGAATTAAGTGAGGAAGGAATTGCCTGGCTGCGGGAGCAGTGTTCCCGGAATAAAGTGGTGGCAGTGGGCGAGATCGGCCTGGATTATTACTGGAAAGAGCCGGAAGGGGCGGTGCAGAAGAGATGGTTTGAACGGCAGCTGGAGCTGGCGCGGGAAGTTGCGCTGCCGGTGATCATTCATTCCAGAGATGCGGCGAAAGACACGCTGGACATGATGCGGGCGCTCCACGCGGAGGAGATGGGCGGCGTTGTGCACTGCTATTCCTATACGAAGGAGCTGGCGCGGGAGTATCTGAACATGGATTTTTATTTCGGCATCGGCGGCGTGATCACGTTTAAGAATGCGAAGAAGCTGAAGGAGGCGGTGGACTATATCCCGTTGGATAAGATTCTTCTGGAGACGGACAGCCCCTATCTTGCACCTGAACCCAACCGGGGGAAACGCAATTCCTCCCTGAATCTGCCGTACATCGCTCAGGCGGTGGCGGAGCTTAAGGGCGTCAGCCGCGAGGAGGTGGAGGAGGCCACCAGCCGTAACGCGGAAAGGCTGTTCTCGAAAGTGCACGCGTCATAAAGACTTTTGTTATCAAATGTACGCGCAGGGAATTCGAGTATGAGGTAATGAACAAGAGGACAACAGACAGTATAGGAAAAGGATCGGGGATAACATGGCGACACTTGGCAACAGAAGAAGCACGGCGGAAATAATCGAGAAGTATCATTTCAGTTTTCAGAAAAAATTCGGGCAGAATTTTCTGGTGGACAGCAGTATATTGGACAGAATCATCGAGTCGGCGCAGATTACAAAGGAGGACTGTGTGCTGGAGATCGGACCCGGCATCGGTACGATGACACAGCGGCTGGCGGAAGAGGCGGGGGCAGTGGTGGCCGTCGAGATCGACAAGAATCTGCTCCCTGTGCTGGAAGATACACTCTCGGCATATGAAAACGTGACGGTTATTAACGCAGACATTCTGAAACTGGATCTGAACCGGATCGTGAAGGAGCATAACGGCGGCAGGCCCGTCAAGGTGGTGGCGAATCTGCCCTATTATATTACAACGCCTATCATCATGGCGCTTTTTGAAAAAAAGGTGCCGCTGCACAGTGTGACGATCATGGTGCAGAAAGAAGTGGCGGATCGTATGCGGGTGGGGCCGGGGACGAAAGATTACGGAGCGCTGTCGCTGGCGGTGCAGTATTACGCGAAGCCGGAGATCGTTACGAAAGTCCCGGCGGGCTGTTTTATGCCGAAGCCGAATGTGGACAGCGCGGTGATCCGGCTGACCCGTTATGAGAAACCGCCTGTGGAGGTGGAGGACGAAGCCTGGCTGTTTGCCGTGATCAGGGCTTCCTTTAACCAGAGAAGGAAGACGCTGGCCAACGGTCTGGCCAATGCAGGGTATCCGGGGATCGGCAGACGGCAGGTAGAAGAGGTGCTGTCCGCTATGGGACTTGCCGCCGCAGTGCGCGGCGAGACGTTGACGTTAGAACAGTTTGCCGAACTTTCCAACAGGCTTGCAAAACGTAGCGGGCAGTCCGGATAATACAATATAGAGTGATTGTATATTGGCAGGTTTCCATATATTGGTATATGATAAAAGAACATGTCGGTAGAAGGTGCTTTTTTTCTATATCATTATTTACATTGATAAGAGGCTATGGTAAACTAAGACAGTGAAAATAGGGTTTATATGGCCATGTGTCGGCCGCATGACGGGCACACATAAGATGAAATGAACTGTATAGAGAATACATAACGGTGAGAATACAATAATGAGGTGAGCACCTTGGATAAGTATGAATATAAAGTACGGGCCGATGAGATCAATGCTCTGATCGCCGAGGGAAAATTTGCAGAGGCCGTTAAGCTCGCTGATACGATCGACTGGCGCAGAGTCAAGAGTGTCATGATGCTGTGTAAGATCAGTGATCTGTATAAGATCAACAGAAGATATCAGGAGAGCCGGGATATTCTGTTGTTAGCATATGAGAAACACCCAACGGGACGGCTGATCGTCTACTCCCTGTGTGAGCTTTCCATCAAGATGGAAGACTGCGTGCAGGCGATTGAATATTATAAGGAATTCGTGCAGATCGCGCCGAGGGATACCGGCAGGTATATCCTGCAGTACCGGCTCTATGAGGCGCAGGATGTGAGCCTGGAGGAGCGGATCGCGGTTCTTGAGGAGTTCAAGAAGCGGGATTACAGAGAGAAATGGGCCTATGAGCTGGCCTATCTGTATCACAGGATCGGTCTGTCTACCAAATGCGTAGAGGAATGTGACGAGATGTTCCTCTGGTTCGGCGAAGGCAAGTACGTCATCAAGGCTTTGGAGTTAAAGAAGCTGCATGTACCGCTGAATGCGGATCAGCAGGATAAATACGATCTTTGGATGCAGGCGAAGGAGAGCGAGGCGGAACCTTTCGAGGAGGAACCGGAAGAAGAGAACTACGAGGAGGATTCTGCAGAAGGTTATCAGGGCGACGGACGCTATGAGGACGAAGAGCCGGAAGATGCGATGCAGGAGCCGCCCACGATGGAACTGCCGGAAGTCAAGACAGTGGATCTTGGGCAGTACAATACGATCAATCTGCAGATGGCGCTGGCAGAGAGTATGCAGGAGATCCTGGCTGAGGAAGCGGCTGCGGGCGGGATGCCGGAAGAAGATACGGGAGCGTTTTTTAACGAGGATGACGGTGCAGGCGCGGGTTATATAGAAAACGGATATGACGGAGACGAAGCGGTCGTAGAAGAACTGCTGGGAGAGGAAGAACCTCTCGGGAAAGCAGCGGATGCGGTTTATGAGGAGCCGGAAGCGGAGCCGCAGACCGGTAAGGAGTACCTGACAGAAGCAGAGTTTTACGAAGAGCCGGAACCGTACGAGGAATCACAGGCAGAAGCAGCGTTTTACGAAGAGCCGGAAGCGGAACCATACGGGGAACTACAGGCAGAACCGGAAGCGGAACCATACGGGGAAATGCAGACAGAACCGGAAGCGGCAGAAGAACCTTTCGAAGAAGAGGAGCCATACATAGAACCGGCGCCTGTCGTGCCCATAAGAAAGACGGTGAAGCCGACGGCTGTCAGGAAAGGGAAACCGGCAGTTTATGTGGAACCTGAGCCGGCAGTACCGGAACCGGTTGTTGAAGAAGAATTGGCGGAGGAGGAAGATGCGGAGGCGCTTAGCGACGATGATATTGCGAGATCCCTGATCGCGCCGCTTTTGCAGGAGACGATCAGACTGCCGGACCACAGGGAAGTGGAGAAGCAGCTGCAGGAGACTCCCGTCACACAGATCTGGAAGAAGGCAGACGTCAGGGAGGTGAAGGAGCCGCCAAGGAGCAGGAAGCCTGTGATGACGACGGACAATCTGCAGGAGATCAGCACCCAGATCGTGCATGAGGACACGGCATCGTTTGATGCCCGCCAGATTCTGGAGCAGATGAAGCAGGAAGCGGCGAAGGAGGCCGCGAAAGCAGCCGAAGAAAACCGCATACCGGGTGCGAGGACGGGTGTCCTTACACCTTTGAATACAAAACCGTCGAAATACGACAACTTTCTCGCGCAGGAATATGACGGCCAGATCAGTCTGGTGATGCCGGAAGCGGAGCGGGTAGAGAAGCAGATCACCGGTCAGCTCAGCATTGAGGATATCATGGCCGAGTGGGAAGAGATGAAGAAGACCAATGAACAGAAGCGCATGGAGGATGTACGCCAGCGGATTCTGGAACATACGGGGAATCTTTTTGCGGATTTCGACGAGGCGACGAAGAATGGTCTGCTGGAAGAGCTGGAGCGGGCATTCGTGGCGGCGATCATGAAGGAATCCGGGAGGAAGCCTTCGATCCGGAAGGTGGCGCTGCCTGATGATACGGATCAGAAGAAACCGAAGTGGGTGGAGCCGGAACCGGAGCCTGTGACAGAAGAGCCGGAAGATGATCTCGAGGAGGAGATCTTCGAGCCGGAAGAAACGGAGGCATTTGAAGAGCCGGATGAGGAAGAAGTGGCCGCAGAAGAGCCGCAGGAGCCGGAAACGGTAAGCAGACCGGAGAGTGCGGCTGTGGAAGTGCAGGAGCCAGAGCCGGAACCGGAACAGCCGGCGGAGGATACGGTGTCCGAGCGGGAACTGACAGCCGAGGAGAAGGAGCTGTTCGGGGAGTTTATCCATCACCGCAAGACGGAGAGACAGCTTGTGCGGACACTGGACAATATGAGTCTTTCACCCTATACCGGCAATGTGCTGATCACCGGGGAGGAGGACGAGGAGACATTGACGCTGGCGAAGGCGCTGATCCGGGAGATGCAGCTTAACGATAACAATTTCTCGGGTAAGGTGGCCAAGATATCCGGCACCGTTCTCAACAAGAAAGATGTCGAGGAGACCTTTGGCAGACTAAACAACGGCGCGCTGATCATAGAGAATGCGTCCCGTTTAAAGCCGCCCACAGCGGCGAAGATGGCCAAAGCGCTGGATAAGGACAACAGGGGGCTGATCGTCCTCATGCTGGATAAGAAGCCGGATATGAGTCAGCTTTTTTCAGCAAATACGGCGCTTGGAAATTATTTCAATCTCCGCGTGGATATCGAGGCGCTGGATGATGAGGCGCTTGTGGCTTACGCGAAGCAGTATGCGGAAGAGATGGAGTATTCCATTGATGAATTCGGCATTCTGGCGCTGCACACGAGGATCGCCGATATGCAGACCAGCGATCATGAGGTGAACACGGCGGATGTCAGGGAACTGGTGGATGAGGCCATCTACCATGCCAATAAGAAGACGCCGGGCCATTTTATGGATATACTGCTGGCGAAGCGATATGATGAAGATGATATGATCATTTTGCGGGAGAAGGATTTCATACACTAAAAACACTGAAAAGCCGGGATTGCGGCAAAAAGAAAAAGTAACGGGGGAAATGCTCATGGCAAGGAAAGAAACCAACAAAGCAGTCAAGAAGGAGACGAAGAAGACAGTCAAAAAAGAGGTCCAGAAGCCGGAAGAGAATCAGGTATTCATTTCGGAGGCTGACCAGTATGTATTCGGGCAGGGGACACATTACGACATTTACAAGAAGCTGGGCGCACATCCGTCGGTGGAGAACGGCGTAAAGGGCATGTTTTTTGCAGTGTGGGCGCCTCATGCGGCCAGTGTCAATGTGATCGGCACTTTTAATAACTGGGATGAAGATCTGCACGTGATGACGAAGATCGGGCCGATCGGTATCTATACGCTGTTCCTGCCGGGGGTGGGCGAGAACGAGATGTACAAATATCTGATCCGTACACCCGAAGGTGAGAAGCTGTACAAGGCCGATCCTTTTGCAAACTATGCAGAGATGCGTCCCGGCAATGCTTCCAAGACCTACGATATCACGAAATTCAAATGGACAGACGGCACATGGATGACCAACAGGAACGGCAGGGATTACAACAAAGAGCCGCTGGCGATCTACGAGTGCCATATCGGTTCCTGGATGAAACACCCGGACGGCACGAAGGAAGGCTTCTATAATTACCGTGAATTTGCGGATCGGATCGTAGAATATTTAAAAGAGATGAAGTATACGCATATCGAGCTGATGGGGATCGCGGAGTATCCTTACGACGGTTCCTGGGGCTATCAGGTGACCGGCTATTATGCGCCCACTTCGAGATACGGCACGCCGGATGATTTCATGTATCTGATCAACATGCTGCACAAGAATAAGATCGGTGTGATCCTTGACTGGGTGCCGGCGCATTTTGCCACCGATGCCCACGGACTGGGCCGATTCGACGGACAGTGCCTGTTCGAGCATCCGGACCCGAGAATCGGGGAGCATCCGGACTGGGGAACGAAGATTTTTAATTATGGGAAGAACGAAGTCAGGAACTTCCTGATTGCCAATGCCCTTTTCTGGATCAAAGAATATCATATCGACGGCATACGTGTAGACGCTGTGGCATCCATGCTCTATCTGGATTACGGTAAGCAGGACGGCCAGTGGGTAGCCAACAAATACGGCGGCAATGAGAATCTGGAGGCGATCGAGTTCTTCAAGCATCTGAATTCTGTTGTATGCGGTACTTATCCGGGCTTTTTGACGATCGCGGAGGAGTCCACCGCGTGGCCGAAGGTGACCGGCAGGGTGGAAGATGACGGTCTGGGCTTCTGCTTTAAGTGGAATATGGGATGGATGCATGATTTCTGTGAATATATGAAGCTGGATCCCTATTTCCGCAAGAATAATCATTATGCCATGACATTTGCCATGACATACAATCACAGCGAGAATTATATCCTGCCACTGTCCCACGATGAGGTGGTGCATCTGAAATGCTCCATGCTGAATAAGATGCCGGGCTATCCGGTGGATAAGTATGCAAACCTGCGGTTGGGGTATACCTATATGTTCGGCCATTCCGGCAAGAAGCTGCTGTTTATGGGACAGGATTTCGGACAGGAGAGAGAGTGGAGCGAAGAACGGGAACTGGACTGGTTCCTGCTGGCCGAAGAACAGAACCGGGGAATGCACGAGTATGTGAAAGAGCTTTTGAATCTGTACCGCAAGTATCCGGCGCTCTACTCCATCGACAATGACTGGAGCGGTTTCGAGTGGCTCAATGCGGACGATGCGGACCGCAGTGTCTACAGCTTTTTCAGAAAAGACGAGACGGGCAGGAACAATATCATGTTCGTGATCAATATGACCCCCATGATGTGGGAGAATTATATGATCGGCGTACCGAAGAAAAAGAAATACAAACTGCTGCTGAACAGCGACGATAAGCGCTTTGGCGGCAACGGACATGAGATTCCGGCCGAGATCAATGCGGTCAAAGGTGATTGTAACTTTAAGAAGTACAATATTTCCTTCGATCTGCCGCCTTATACGGCTGCGGTGTTTGTTTTCTGATGCTGCTTTCGGGTGTGGTGGAATGCGTGATAGAGTTTGAATTTGAAAACCGTTGTATATAAGCGGAAGCCTTGCGGCCTCCGCTTTTTGCTTTATGCCTGCTCGAAAGGCTCTCCGCAATCTCCACAGCTTACGCATTTTGGGTGTGAAAGCAAGCATTTTTTCAAAGAAATTTTAGTTTTTATACACATATACTTGCTTGCGTTTGTTCGTTTTTTCCGTATATAATAACGACATATCAACGGGAGGTGGCAAAATTGCCTGACTATATTTCTGTAAAAGAAACAGCAGAAAAGTGGGGAATATCTGAGCGGCGCGTTCAAAAATTATGTGAGGAAGATAGGATTGAGGGTATTGTACGTTTTGGCCACGCATGGATGATACCGCGAGAGGCAGAAAAACCTGCCGATCAGAGACGAATAAGGAAAAAGGACTAAGGAGGGAATATTTCATGATAATCCACAATTAGATACATTTATCCGTGTGGCGGATGCCGGGAGCTTTAATAGGGCAGCAGAAGAATCCTATATTACTCCAACGGCAGTTATTAAGCAAATCAATCTTTTAGAGGATTCATTGGGAATAAAATTATTTGAACGGACGCACAGGGGGCTGACTTTAACGAAAGCCGGAAAATCGTTATATCAGGACACAAAATATATTATCCAGTATTGCCGCGATTCTGTTACAAGGGCAAAAAACGCCATGCAGGATAATGCGAGTGTCATTCGGATTGGCAGCTCACCTATGACACCGGCCCAGCTCTTAATGCAGCTGTGGCCAAAGATACAGGAACATTGTCCGGATTTGAAATTCCAGATTATTCCCTTTGAGAATACGCCGGAAAATGCCAGAGAAATTCTGGCTAATCTCGGTAAGAATATAGACGTGGTTGCCGGAATTTTTGATGAAACCATGCTGGATCTGCGGCATTGTGCCGGGCTTCCATTATCCCGCGAACCGTTCTGTTGTGCGGTTTCTGTCCATCACCGGCTTGCGGTAAAGGATAAGCTCAAAATAAAAGATCTTTATGGGGAGAACCTGATGTTAATGTGCCGGGATTGGAGTAACTATGTAGACCGGCTTCGGGATGACATCTGGCAGAACCATAGTCAGATACATATTGTGGATTTTGATTTTTACAGCATGGAGGCCTTCAATCGGTGTGAGAACAGCAATGATGTTTTGCTCGCCATTGCGGGATGGGCTAACGTACATCCGCTTTTAAAGGTGATTCCGGTTGAATGGGAGCATAGTATTCCGTTTGGCCTGCTTCATTCTCCACAGCCATCAGAAACAGTAAAGAAATTTTTAGAAGCGGCACAAGACGCTGTGCATGCGGGTGTCCATGAGCTGGTATAATGCAGAATCCTTTCCCATCCAATCCCTCTTCCGTTGTGTCGTATCTTAACTCTGTTTTGGCGGGTTGGCAGGTGGAAAAATAAAAAAGCCGGAAAACCGGGAAAGGAGGGATGCTTGATGAGTGACTATGAACTGCTGACGGTTGTTCTGATGATTCTTGGAATCATCGTATCAATCCTGATTG
>ERZ808037.1094-NODE-1094-length-19799-cov-8.500761_pt1 | contig 19799 bp, 19 predicted proteins | sample MGYA00380190_ERZ808037 | MGnify/ENA primary metagenome ERZ808037 (study PRJEB31490, sample SAMN06133399) | mouse gut metagenome | isolation source: J9 | host: mice | place: China: Chengdu | collected 2015-05 ... | reverse complement strand
ACATCCTCCAACGTTTTTCTTTATTGTACTTGAAATGTGGAGGAATTGCAAAATCTTTTCCGGTTTATCCGGGTTAGGGACTGCGCCACGGAGAACCCAGGCGTGGTCTTGCGTTTCATCAGTCGCGTGGTGGCTATGGTCCATCCCTCCTTCCGGCCTCGGGCCAACTTGGCCCGAAATAACCAAACTTTAATTGTTTTTTTATTGATTTATATATTTTTATGAATTGACTTTATACTTTTTCCATATTACACTTTATTTAAAATACATTTTACGAATTGGGGTGAAAAAATGCCGCATTCCAAAGGAAGTACAGTAAAAGATAAAAAAACCAATGATGAAATGATTGACTGGTGGGTTGGTACTGTTATATTAGCATTTTTTCCAATGATTATTTCAATCATTACAAGTTTGTGTAGGTATGGATCGGTTGATATAAACCGTTTATTTGGGGATGGAGAACTAATTTTATCTGCATTTTTATAATCCGCCTTTCTGCGAAAGGCACCGATGGGGTTACGAAACCTTATTTTGGGCTTTCGCTTTTCAAATTTTTGTGATATAATTTTCCTACCTCAAAATATAAATATGGCATCCCGGCATTAGTATCAGATGCACCCATCCGTTTGGTTTTGATGTGCAGGTACGCCAAAGTAGTTTTAAGATGGGAATATTGATATCTAAGGCTCGCTATGCGAGTCTATTTGTGTTGTTACACCCTAAAAAATGCCTGTTTTTTGTTTGTTTCAAACTCCTCCTTTCATGCTCTGTTTCTGGTTTGCATTTCTATTTTACCATAAAGTGTCACCTATTTCTATGGCTTCACTAATAGTAGACGTAAGAGTGCTGTATATTGTTCCTTAAATGATGTATAGATTGCGTGAGATTTATACCAGTATACCCCGAAAAATCGCTTACAGGGCAAATAAAGGACATATATAGTGCCTTTAACCGCTATACCGAATTGATAAAGTAGGCTGATATGCTGTATAGATGCCCTGTAACGCCTTTAACGGTTGTATGGGGAATTATACCGCTAATCGTTTACAGGGCAAATAAACTTCAAATATAGCACCTTTTTAATACAGTTTTTCGGCGGCTCTGCTTGTGGTGGGATATGGGTATCTGTCCAGTGCTTTTTTACGGACCAGCCGCCAGTATTATTCAGCGATAGGGCGTGTTTGCCCCATACATTGTGTTAGCCTGTCTTTGTAGTAGCCGATCACGCCCCTTACTTTATTAATTCTGTAATCCATCTCTGATGGAGCAACCGGAGCAGCGGGTACAGGAGCGATTATTCCGTTTGCATCAGGACTTCCGATTACGGTGACAACCATTGCCGGAGGGCTGGCGGGACTGCCTGCTTTTGTCGGATTTGGAAACAGTGCACAGGGACTTACACTGCTGGGATCTTCAATTGATATTACCAATGCCAGCGGAACACTTTCTAACTTTGCATTTCAGGTTCCGCGAGCGGGGATCATTACCTCGTTCAGTGCATTTTTTAGTACAACGGCGGCACTTTCCTTGGTAGGTTCCACTGTTACGGTGAATGCACAAATTTATCAATCTGTTACGCCAAACAATGTATTTACTCCGATTGCAGGAACACTGATTAGCCTGTCACCGTCACTAACCGGAGTCATTTCCATTGGTACTTTGTTAAATGGAGCACTAACCGGACTCAATATTCCGGTAACGGCCCAGACAAGACTAATGCTGGTATTCTCAGCATCGGCAAGTGGACTGAGCTTGATTAATACAGTTGCAGGATACGCAAGCGCCGGTTTGGGCATTAATTAAAAATTAGCTTGTTAACGAACAGTCCCTGTCATATAATAGGGTTATGTGACGGGGACTGAACTGTGCCTGCGTCTATAGTTGCATGATGAAGGAAATTTTTTGTAAAAAGAGTGAAAGGATTATAGAGATCCGCACGTATTATATATGAAACAGGAAGTGAATCAATTGTATGCGGAAAATTATATAAGGAATTTTCACGCCTGCATTTTCAAAACGGAGGAAAATATCATGCGGAAAAATGTAACAAAAATAGTAGCAGCAGTGGCATTGGCGGCAATCGTGGTCGGAAGTTCGTCCAATGTAGCATTTGCACATCACGGTAGAGGACACAGAACAGTTGTTCAAAATCCCACGCCTGTATGTTATGCAGATGGAAGCTGTGATGTGAACGGTGTGTGCAGTTTGGGCGTAGCCTGTGACGGGACGGTGCACTACACCGCGACATCCTGCTATGCAGACGGAAGCTGTGACGTGAACGGTGTATGTACTTTGGGTGTAGCCTGTGACGGGACAGTGCATCACACCGCGACATCCTGCTATGCAGACGGAAGCTGTGACGTGAACGGCGTGTGCAGTTTAGGCGTAGCCTGTGATGGGACAGTGCACCATACAGCGTCTTATTACTATGGCGGAACAGGACATCACGGCGGATATCATCATTAATTATACTCACGACAGATGAAATCTGCCGTGAGTATCGCGCCAGCCGCAGCCGCGAAGCGGCATATTTCCTTATGCGGCTGTGTGCATAACTTTATACTGAGGGGGCAGTCTTTTCGCCCCCAGTATATCTATTTCGCGTATCAAAATATATTCAAGATAGACTAGATGTTTTGTGAAGCATGCGCAAAATCTAAGACCCTGCCGTAAATGGCAGGGTCTTAGGAACTGTTCAGAAATTACCTATGACAATTACTTGTCACAAGCAATTTCTGAACAGTTCCTTAGAATGAGGGATGGATTGGCGGTCGGCAGGGCAGATGAGGGGGAAAACTTTTGAAGAGCACAGAAGATGTGAACCGTGTCATGGAGGCTTACGCGGATATGGTGCGAAGGATATGTTTCGTACATCTCAAGAACAGGCACGACACAGAAGATGTATTCCAAAATGTATATCTGAAATACTTGTTATATGAAGGCTCCTTCGAGAGTGCCGAGCATGAGAAGGCTTGGTTTGCGCGCGTGACCATCAACGCCTGCACCGACTGGCTGCGCGCCCTTGCACGCAGAAAATGGGTTCCGCTCGACGTGCTGGCAGAGGAGAGCGCCGAGCTGGACAATCCGTCAAAGGAGGTATTGGAGGCTGTCTTAAAACTTCCTGAAAAATATCGCGACGTGATTTATCTATTTTATTATGAGGGTTACACAGCAGTGCAGATTGCAAAAATCTTAGGAAAAAAGGAGAATACAGTCTATACATGGCTTTCAAGGGCAAAAGATATCCTGCGGGAAAAGTTGGGAGGTGAATGGTCATGAGCAGCACGCAGAATGGGCTTCAGAAAAGCATGGAGAATATAAAGGCAACAGAGCAAATGAAACAAAATACCCTGCGGTATCTGGAAGCGCAGCGTACAAATCAGAAGCGCAATATTTTTCAGCAAAGACCATATGCCGCACTGCGGTATGCCATGGCTGTCGTCTGTGTTTTTTTGATGGCTGGGGCAGGCGGCTATACAGTGTACAGCAGACCAGTATCCTATATCAGTATTGACGTGAATCCTTCCATAGAGCTTGCAGTCAACCGCTTTGACAGGGTGGTATCTGCAAAAGGCTACAACGCAGACGGGCAGGATATCCTACAGCATATCCCGCTGAAAAATATATCCTACTTGCAGGCGATCGACCGGCTTTTGCAGGATGCCTATTACAGCCGTTACCTCAACAGGGACTCGCAGCTTGTGGTGACAGTGGTTTCCGAACATTCTGACACGATGCTCGACCAGATTCATGCAAATGACAGCTTTCAGGCACTCGATGCGCTCACCTACAGCAGTGATACCGCCTGCATGAAAGAGGCGCACCAGCATGAGATGTCCTTCGGAAAGTATCGGGCTTTTCTCGAACTGTCACAGTATGATGCTGAGATCACTGTGGAGGACTGTCACGGAATGTCAATGGGAGAAATCCAGAATCGGATTAGAACCTGTCAGGGACATAACCGGAAAAATACAGCGGGGGATAATCCCATGAAAGGACACCAAAACGGACATTCCAAGTCGCATGGGCATCATTAAAGGATATGCTGGCAGCATCGAGTCCCGTGAATGATGAATACAGTCTTGACATTGTGGAAAAAGATTCCGCTTGTTAATTTCCTGTACTTTCTATAATGAAAATAGGCTCTCGAAGTCTCCCTTGCACCTGCTGTTGCGGTTGATTTTTCGTCATATATTTTTCAGATTTGACCAAAAATCATCTCACAATATCAAGGACAAAGAGACTCCGAGAGCCTGTTAGCTTTATGGGAGACAAAAAGAGACGTCTAAAATATTGGGAAATAAATATGAATATTCTTGCAGTTTCAATGGATTCTGGTATAATGAAACAATAGTTAGTTTCAAATGTTATTTTTGAGGGCTAAGGCAGTCAAAACAGGAATAATTTTATAATATGATATCTGAATGTGTTATGGCGGTAGAAAACAATGCGGGCAGAAAAGCAGGTAATATATAGATGAACGCATCGAATGGAGGACCAGATGGAAGTATTTGAGGATTATGCATATTATTATAATGCATTTTATCAGGACAAGGACTATAAGGCAGAGGCGAAGCAGATTGATCTGCTGTTGCAAAAGTATGGTCAGAACATAAAGAAAATAATCAATTATGGCTGCGGGACAGGGCGGCATGATATAGAACTTTCCAAATTAGGATATCATTGTACTGGTATTGATCTGAGTCCGCTCATGATTGATATCGCGAAAAAACATATATTACAGGAAGAGCATCTTATAGATTTTTCAGTTGCTGATGTACGGAATTACCAGCCAACGGAGACTTATGATTCAGTGATTTCACTGTTTCACGTCATGAGCTACCAGACGGGTAATGAAGATATCCTCGCAGCATTTGAGTCAGCAAGGAGGGCTTTAGATACAGGCGGCATATTCCTGTTTGATGTCTGGTATGGATCAGGGGTATTGACGGACAAACCTGTGGTCCGCGTAAAGAAAGTTGAGGATGATAAATATAGTTTGATACGGATTGCAAAGCCGGTGATGTATGAAAAGAGAAATGTAGTCGATGTTTGCTATGAGGTGCTGGCAGTTGACAAGGCGGACATGACAGTAAAAACGATTCATGAGACACATAGTATGCGGTATTTCTTTCGGCCAGAGCTGGAATATTATTTGAAACAAACAGGATTTGAACTGATTGATCATGTTGACTGCTCGACGCTTTCGGAAACAGATTTTACTTCATGGACAAGTTATTTTGTGGCGAAAGCTGTCTGATGCATATGAAATCAAAAAAGAATTAGAATACAAAACCCGCGGCTGTAGTATTGAAACGCCGCGAATATGAGGTGAACGATATGGAATTGAAATGGAAAACCTGCCTGCGGGCGGGCGTCACAGTAGGATTATTATTTTTGCTAATCCATTACTGGACAGCTTTTACAGGTTTGGCAGGCGTGGCGCTCGGCGCGGCGAAACCCTTGATCTGGGGCTGTGCCATCGCATATGTGGTCAATATCCCTATGAACTTTTTGGAACGCCATATAGAACCAAAGTGTAAAAAAGAAGCGGCAAAGAAGCTGTGCCGTCCGGTCTGTATGGTGCTTGCATTCTTGTGTATTTTTCTGATTGCAGTATTAATTGTCCAGATGATTGTGCCAGAGCTGATTGGCTGTCTGCAAATTCTGCTCGAAGAATTGCCCGCTGTACTGGATAATATTGTGATCTGGATGGAGGACAATCTGCAAATCAGTGCATTGTTGGCAGTCGAGAACAACGTATTTCAGGGCAGTGAGACAGACTGGCAAGAGATGTTTACGAAAGTCATAAACATTCTGCTCAATGGTCTCGGCGGCGTGATGGGCGCTGCCACGAGCATTATTTCGTCAGTATTTTCAACGGTTGTCACCCTGACAGTCGGATTGGTCTTTGCCATTTATCTGCTGGTTGGCAAGGAAAAGCTTGGCGGACAGTTCCGGCGGCTGTTTCTGCGGTATCTGCCGCAGAAGGTGACGAAAAAGTTTTACTATGTCATGGACGTTTTGAACCAGTCATTTCACAGCTTTATCGTAGGACAGTGCACAGAGGCGGTGGTTCTCGGGCTGCTCTGTATGGGCGGTATGCTGGTGCTGAGACTGCCATATGCCGCGATGATCGGCTGTCTGGTAGGCTTTACGGCGCTCATTCCGATTGCAGGCGCCTACATTGGCGCGATTGTCGGTGCATTTATGATTTTTACGGTCGCGCCTGTAAAAGCGATTATATTTATTGTGTTTCTGGTGATTTTGCAGCAGTTGGAAGGCAATCTGATTTATCCGCGCGTAGTCGGCTCGTCGATTGGTTTGCCGGGCGTGTGGGTGCTTGCCGCCGTGACTGTGGGCGGCGGTGTTATCGGTGTCGGTGGTATGCTGCTGGGCGTTCCGCTGGCGGCGGCTGTGTACCAGCTTTTGAAAAATGACTTGAATGTGTCATGAATTAGTTCAATATAAATTGTGCACAAACTGTATAGTTGTCAAAATCCCCGATTGCCCTGAAATCTATGATTGTTTTTTTGATTCTGTAGCTGCCAGCCTTCAGTGTTCCATATAGCCATTCCCAGTTTAGCGCGCACTCTGTAGAAGCCCGCTTGGGAATGGTGTATGCAATCTGGTGAAAGCCATACTCTCCGTTGACGACATCAGGAACTTTTTCCCATTGATTATTTTTCAGAATTTCTAATTCAAAAGCGTCCCCGTACTCCAGTTCACCGGTGGGCGCTTTTTCATCATACTGGTGAAATACGAGCGTAGCGCCTGTCGGGGTTATTTTTTCCAGTGTGAAATTAAGTCCAATTTTGTCCAGCTCTGCTTCGAGGGTGCGAATGTATGCGCCACCCTCTTTTTCAGACACATCATAAGAGAGTGTGTCGAGAATGTCCATCACCTGTTCGCTATATTCGTCCCACCAGCTTTCCACGTTGTACGTGAGGGCGACAATGCCGGAATAGTCCTCTCGGAAAGAAATAAAATCCCAGTACGCATGATTGTCATAGGTGCCGATGTTGGCTAAATTTCCAGCAACAGTAGCGGTTTCCTCATAAAGTCCTGTCCCGCAGACACCAAAGGAGTCTATGTAGGCAAGCTCGATGCCTCCTTTTTCGACGCCTTCTGGATAGAAGCGTATGCCGTACAGACCATTTTGCAGCTTTTCGCTGTCCATCGGGTAAGCCTCGTAGCTCCAGCCATCGGGGAGGCACAGGGAGAGTTTCCCGTAGGGACCGCCTTGAACAACAGTTGTGGTTTCAGGCTTGGGCGGCAGGCTGCACAGCGTAGTTTGCTCTGAAATAGTATTATCTTCGGAGGAAGAATCAGGATTACTTGTATTTTGAAGTTCGGCTGTGCGTGAGGAGGCAGCCGTAGTTTGACTGTTTACAGCTTCGTCCGAAAAACTGGCGTAATCTGCATTTTTTTCAGTGTGAGCTGGGACAGTAGTGTTTCCACAGCCAGTTAAGAGCAGGCTTAGGGACAGACTTGCTGACATCAGTGTCATTTTAATAATTTTTTTCATATGAAATGGCTCCTTTCTGAAATACATGTTTTTAGGCGTTTTGAAACGCTGAAAGTCGTATAAAACCTAGCTTTTTTGAGTTTCCCTTTTGCAGTTCTCCTCACTATAACTTCAACTTGTATCAGCATCTTGCATAATTTTTTTGTTTCATTTACTTGATTGAGGCTCTCTTATATACAATGTGCATAATTTTCAGTTAGTGAGTTTCGTAATTACCTTATACATATTCTTTAGGCATTTGCGAAAAGCTGAAACCATGAAATATATAGTTTTTTGTTCTTAAAAAATTGTTTCTCCTCAGAAATGTTCACCTTGACCACTTCCCAATCGTTGTAGAAATGTTGAGAACTCCTTTGGAATGTTCATTTTTTGGCAATCATTCTTGTTTTGTTACGTACAAAGCCGATAACTTTATTAGAAATTTTATTACGAAATTTCATGCCTTATCCACGTCAATGCTATTTTGCGTTTCGCAGTTACCTATTACATGTTTTTATTGTGTCTAATGAAGCATTTTGAGTGAGAAGAACATCAAACTGCCAGCGGCAGTCTCCACTCGTAGCAAAGTCAGCTTCGTTGAGAAGTACGAAATCTAACACCGAAAAATGCTTAAAATACGGCATTTCTCATTATGATTTGAGTGGCAGCAGAGCCGCGTCATGGAGGTACGAGTGAGAAAAACGTCTAACCGCCAGTTTCAGTCTCCACTCACAGTAAAGTTTTGTAGAGAAGTACGAAATCTCACACCGAGAAATGCCTGAAATGCGGCAATTCTCATTATGATTTGAGTGGCAGTAGAGCTGCGTCATGGAGGTTCGCGTATATTATATATAGAAGGAAAAGATGTTAGAAGGTTGTGCAGAACTAGATATTTTTTTAGAAATTGTTTTTGTTGACAATCTTTATCCTTGCATTTGCCGTGCGAAATATGCGTCATATATTGTGAAACATAGCAGAGTGTGATAGACTTTATTCAATTAAACTTTTTAATCGACAGAGGAAAGGAAACAGAATATGGCGGGGGAAATTTATAAGGTACAAAAACAAGAAGCACCGATTGACTGGGTTGTGGAGGTGCCGGGCTCAAAGAGCATGACAAACAGGGCGCTACTGATGGCGGCGCTGGCAGATGGTGTAACGACACTAAAGGGGGTGCTGTTCAGTGAGGATTCCAGAAATTTTCTGGGTTCCTTAAAGTCACTTGGTTTTCGGGTAGAGACAGATGAGCAGTCAAAGACGGTCATTGTGGAGGGTTTGAACGGAAGGCTTCCTGTCACAGCAGGAGAAATCTATGTCGGGAGTGCCGGCACTGCCGCGAGATTCCTGACAGCAATGCTTGCTATGGCGGAGGGCACCTTTGTGGTAAATGCTTCAGAGCAGATGAAAAAGCGCCCAATGAAGCCGCTTTTTCAAGTTTTGACAGAGTTGGGGGCAGAGCTTGTCTGCCTTGAAAAAGAGGGGCATCTGCCGGTTCGAATCAGAGGTATCGGCGGAAGGCTGTCTGCACAAGAAGCTTGCAGTGTCAAGCTCGATATCAGTGAGAGCACACAGTTTTTGAGCGCATTGATGCTGGTATCGCCCATGATCAAACAAGGGCTTTGCATCGAGGTCACAAGTACGCGAAAGGACGGGGCATATATACGGATTACGCGAAAAATGATGGAACGCCTCGGCGCTGTGGTGGATTTTGATGGTGAAAGATATATTATGAAAAGCGGGCTTTCTTATCAAGCCGGCTGTTACCAGATCGAGCCAGATGTGTCGGCAGCCTGTTATTTTTACGCGGCGGCGGCACTGACTGGCGGCAGGGCTGTGGTAAAGAATGTCACATGGCGTTGTATGCAGGGAGATTTAAAATTTCTGGAAGTGCTGTCGCAGATGGGCTGTACAGTCAATGATACACCTGATGGAATTGAAGTGAGGGGTGTTGAAGCAGACGGGGAACAGGGGGGCAGACTTAGGGGAATCACAGTGGATATGAAGGATTTTTCAGACCAGACAATGACCCTTGCGGCGCTTGCGCCCTTTGCAGACAGTGAGGTGCGTATTGAGAATATCGGGCATATCCGGTTGCAGGAGTCGGACCGTATTCATGCCATTGTGACTGAGCTGGGGCGTCTTGGCATTCGCTGTGAAGAGGAGAGGGAGGCTATTACAATTCAGCCCGGAATACCTAAGCCAGCAGTTATAGAAACATATGAAGATCACCGTATGGCGATGGCATTTTCGCTGGTGGGACTGCGCGTGGCTGGAATAGAGATTCTGAATCCAATGTGCTGCCGGAAAACGTTTGAGACTTATTTTGAGGTGCTTGACAGACTATGTAATCAGGAATAAAACGTTGTCATACAATCGGATTGCCGCTAATATATTTTAATAAAAATTTTAGAGGGCAGTTTATGCTTGGCAAAAGTAACGATCCTAACGATGCACAGACAAGCGGTGTACTGATTCAATATCTGCGGGAGATCAGTGTATATTTGCAGGAAATTAATATTTCGAAAAAAACGACCATACTGGCAGCAGCGGTTCTGGTACTTGCAGGGCTTTTGGGCGTACACTACAGGGAGGAGGGAACGATTCTGCCCACCAGCTCAAGCGTGGGCGGCAGGGAGTTGCCGATTTATTGTGTGCAGACAGAAGAACCAAAGATTGCGTTGACGTTCGACGCTGCTTGGGGCAATGATGATACTAAAAAAATAATGGAAATATTAAAAAAGCATAATGTGAAGGTGACATTTTTTATGACGGGGGGATGGGTAGACAGATAGGCATATATGAAAAATCTCAAAAGGTAGAGATTTTAAGGGAAAATCATATCATGCAGAGACTCAGTAACAGATCAAAAAAGGGGTGTGAGTGTCGCGAAATTGAAATCAGAGTGTATATTTAATAGTAATATTCGGACAAATACATAAGTCCATTATCAGTTATATCCAATAGCTGATAGTGGGCTTATTTTGATGCCTGAAAAATGAAAGGAGAAATGTATATGTACTATATTGGCGACAAGCAATTAGAGGATAAGGACGTGATATTGGCAAGCTGTGAATTATGTATTGATACTATCTCAAAATTACATGCTGATATCCAGCTAGATGTGTTGAGTGAATTACATGGATATATTACAGAAAAAATAAACCAATTGCATAGAAATCTGTAAAGCATTTCACAGACATAAAAACGACATTTCATTGCCTGACTAATTCATTGAAAAAATATCTCAGTAAGATAACTTAATCTGATACAATTAATCATCAACTAAAATCCAATAATCAACCAATCAATCAATAACCTATCAATTAACCATCAACCAATCAACCAATCAATAACCAATCAATCAACCAATAACACAAACCAATGGAGGACAAATACATGTATGGCAGAGTAAGCAGATATTTCACAGACAGAGGATATGGATTCATATGTGGCGAGGATAACAATTCATACTTCGTACATCATTCACAATTGAATAATGAGCATATTGAAAGAGGATACTTTGTATTCTTCAAACCATTCAGTAATGACAGGAGTGATTTCAATGCAGGGAATGTACTTGTAATTGAAGTACCAGACAAAAAATCCAATAACACAAACAAAAAGCATAAGTCCAAACAACACTCTTTATCCAAACACAAATCATGCAATGCAGATAGAGTAGTCAGACCGGACAAAGCGTTTAAGAGGTTCATTAAAAAATTTATGAAAGAACAGGAGACAGACAGCAATGAAAATATGCAACATGAAAGATCTTGAAAAAGCATTACAGCCAGTCATGCTAGGAATGGTTGACCAATTAGCAGAACGAGTATATGAAACATTGAATTATTTTCTACAAGAGTACTATAACAGTTATGACCCAAAATCCTACAGGCGGCAATATGATTTCCTCCGGTCAGCGGTGAAAGTTGAACCTAAAATAAAAGGAAACAAAGTAACAGCATCAGTATTTATCGACACAGATTATATGGACAACTATTACAATGCGACAGGTTCACAAGTGGCACAATGGGCTAATCAAGGCTTACATGGTGGATTAAATACAGGAAGCAATACTCCTCATGTCTGGGACGATACTATGAAAACAACCGTAGAAAATGGCGAGCTTTTAAATTTAGCAATAGATTATCTGAAAAGTAAAGGATTTTCAGTACGTAATTAAGGAGGTACAAATACATATGTCAGTAAATAAAAAAGAATTTGCAGATAGAATGGCAGCAAAAGGCGGCATAAAGAAGAAAGATGCGATGAAAGGATTAGATTTATTCATTGAAACACTTATGGACTGTATGAGTGAGAATGAAAAAGTAAAACTCTTAAACTTTGGCAGCTTTCAGATGAGAACAGTAAAAGAGAGAATAGGCAGGAACCCACAGACAGGGCAGCAGTGCATCATACCACAACATGAAAAGATAAAGTTTATTGCGAGTGAGGGACTTGCAGACAGAATTAAAGAAAGAAGGAATATATAGTCATATGCAATTAAAACACAAAATTGTAATAATCAGCGAAAAGAATATAGAAAACATTAATGCTCTATATGGTAAATGTACCACAGATGAATTAGAAAGGATAGTGAATAACATGATTGAAAATGCAATTATAGAGATAAATGAGGATAGGAGCAGATTACATATGGATAGAGTATTGAATTGCAGAGAATGTAAATTTATGAAGATGTATGATTATGGGAACAGGATTTATTATTGTGACCATGAAGAAAGAATTGACGATATGGGTAAATTGAGTGTAGGTGATGTACCGGGGATATGTCCTGATTGGTGTCCATTGAGATGTAAGATTGATGACAGCTCTGCTGCCAAATGAAAAATCTGAGTGTCGAGATTTGGTGAGTGAAATTCCATTAAATATTGATGAAAACTGAATAATTGAAAATATGAGTATGGTAAAAGATTGTGCCGTTTTTGGCGTGGTCTTTTTACAATGCGATCAATCAGGAAGGGACTTAAAAGTTTTAAGACCCATGAATCAACAAAGGGGTGAACGAAACATTTATCCCTATAAAAAAAGAGGATGTTAAAATTTTTAACAGGCTTACATGTAACAACCATTTGGTTGTAAGTAAAAACTACTCAAGCGAAAATTATCTTTAGTAAATTTCTATCTGCCAGTAGAACAAAAAAGAGAATATATAGGTATAGTTTCGGATGTGAAATATATTCACAGCAGAAAATATATTTACCAGAAAGAGAAATATATATGTAGTGTCCCAAAATGGGAAGTCACATTGCAGAAAAAGAAAAATTGATAGAAGAAAAATAGAAATATTTATTGTAAAGGTGATTTAGTTGAAAAAAGAATATTGAGAAATACATATAAAGTTTTCGCAGCAAGCTGCTCCAAATCGTCGGTTTTGTTTTGGGATTCCATTTTTGTCTATCAAGAAGTACATATAAACTATTTACTTATATGTGTATCTTGATAGACAAATTTGGAAAAGTAAAAATTCAAAATGTAAAAATCAGACTTTTTGAGCGGTAGCGAAAAACTTTATATGTAATTTTCATATACAAAAATAGATTGAAAAGGAGAAAATCAATGTATACACAAAAAGGAAAGAAGTATATTTATTCGGTTATTCAAGCAAACGAATTTATTCAGAGAGGATATAGATGCTTGGAGACAGGATTTAATTCAAAACAGAGGAAATATTATTGGGTATTTGATTATAACGAAGTGCAGCCATACTATGAGACAAGTGACCGCTATGCAAATAAATAAAAGAAGGATTAGAGATGACAGAGTTAGAGTTAAACAAAGAATATACATATCCACAGATTTGTGAAACTGTTGGATGGAAACAAACTACAGGTGATTCGAGAATGGCACAGATCAGAGAAATTGAAGATGCTAATGAATATTACCACCCTATAAATAAGAAAACGCATAAACCAAAAAAGTCGTATATATTTACAAAGAAACTACGTGATCTTGTGGAGCCATCAAGAGAAAATAGTGCAGGAAACAACAGAAAAAACATTCAACCTATGATTGATTACCTACAGTCAAAGTTTGACCTTGATGATAACTGGTATTCTTTTACAGATTGGTATTGTATTAAACTAGAACTGATGTATAAGGGAATCTGCAATGCAGTCTATCACTCTGATGAGATTGATGCTGTATGTGAAGAATATAGTATCTCTGATGAAAGGTTGTTCTGTGAATATGTTTCTGTCGCAAAATCAGAACTGAAAAATATATTTCTGAAAGCATTGGCATATTTGGACAAAAAGAAAAAGATAACCTATCATGATCAGTATAAATTTACATATCAGTTAGGGAAGCGTACAAGAGGAAATGTTATAACTGATTCATTAAATGAACGCATTGAAGAGAATGAAACGGCTGTTTGTAATGACATGAACGAAGATTATAACCTGAGTAAAAAGATGAAGGGCAGGCAATTATTGAAGATTATATATTCGAAGGAGAAGCTTACTAAGGAGTTTAAAGAGTTAAGTCTGGGAATGCTACAAGATGATGAATATGCCATTAATAAATTAAATTGTGAGTTATCGAATCAGCATCCAACATTCCATACTGATTATTGTTCTATATGCAAAGAGCGTCCTTTGATTTCATATTATCGTGGGATAGCTATTACTGATATGGAGCTTGAAGAAAGTGATCCAGAGTGTCTTGCTTTGGATATAACAAACAAGATCAGGACTAAAGTAAGAAAGTCATTGATGAAAAGTTATAGAAAACCCATGAAACGAGCTGATTTACAGGCAATTGAAAAAGCATTATTTCAACAGTATTATGATAAGATTGACGAGGATATTATATTATTGGCAGATAATGATGATGTATCGGATATTGAAGCATTGTTTGGTGAGTCAGATAATTTTACTGATAATTCGGACAATTGGGGAGAACCTGTTTCCATGGAACATGATTTCTCTATAGAGGAAATGCTTGATATGCCTACAGAGGGTGAGATTCAAATGAACCTACCCTTGGCAAATACAGATTGTGTGGGACAGAATGACCTATGCAGAAATAAATCTCATTGTGCAGAATTACACAGTGAGTTATTTTGCGTTACTGAAAAAGATTTAGATTATATTGATATAGATAATCTGTATTGATGCTGAATTAGTTATTTAGGCTGTATTTTGAAAATATATCCTTGTGGGCTATGTAGGTGGGGTATGTTTTGTACCCCTCTGAAAATATAAATGGTGCGTCAAATTAGACGCTGCTATAAGAAGTAGTTAGCGTCCAAATGGACGCAGACTTAACACACTGGCTTTTAGAGGACACTGCTATATATAAATCTCAACCGAAAAAAGTTTGAGTGAAAATCCAATTATCAAGTTATAATTATTATCAATTGATTTAACTGACCACGAAATCGTGGTTACATCAGAAAGTACAGCTTCGACAGAATTGACGGAGCGAAAAATACATGAGTAAAGGGGGGAGCCGTTTCACCGATACCTTTTGGGGATAAGATATGGGGTGTCAAAACGCTACCTCATATTCAAAATAAGTGCAATTGTACACTTATCCTATTAGGCGGTCATGACCAACTATTGAGTAATCAGTAGTTATCAAATTGTTAAATCCTGAATCGTTAGGGTGTCGCGTTTCACGATATCCCTTTGAGGGAAGTTGTATTGTATCTAATTTGGATCTTATGCAGGGAGTCGGTGAAACACCGATACCATCATTGTGCAGTAGAGCGTATCCTTTAAAATATGCAGTTATTCGCCGATTAGTCCGATTGGATGTGTGAAGGTAAATATTTGTTACATTCATCGTGAGTGGCTAAATCCGAAAGTTTCGGATTTAGCATTAAACTTGATTTGCCAAAAAGGGAAAATCAAAATTCATATTTAGACCGTATTCCTGAAATGGGAATCTGATTTAAGTATCATTATGGTATTTGAGATAAATCAAACGATTTCGGTTCAAATAGATTCCGTAAAAGTGGAAAGTGTTGTCCATCGTGGACAACGAATCACAAAATTGGGAAACGTTGTGACGCTATGACACATTCATTACTTTTAATTTTGACACATATGTACTCTTTAATTATATGTGGTCTGGTTTAATCCCTCATAAATCAAGGGGTTTAAGTATTTTTCTAATGAAAAATGGTCTGGTATGATTAAAACTATTCACAACTCATACTTACAATTATGATACATTACAACTCTGCTGCCGGTATGAAAATATTTAGGTGGGCGGTATTATGCCGTATACCGTAGTCCTGTGAGATGATGGTTCCCCATGAGGTACTGAGATATCTTAACTGACTAAGTTTAACTTAGTCGCCCACATATGGTCGAAAGATTGAACCGACAAAATTGGCGATTGGATATATAAGCTGACCAAATGAATTGTTCTGTCAGGGGTGTAACGATTCGTTACAGCCCTTCATATAACAGAAGTGTTTTTAATCCCATTTCCATTCGTTTCAAAGCGAACGCTTTAAAAGGTTTGCTATATTTGGGTAAGGAAAGGTATTCATATAAAGTGAGCCGCTTGTATCGTTTGAGTTTTCGACGATTAGCCCAAATGGGCTTCACTGACAGCAGTGTGTTTAAACCCATCGTTTATAAAGTATCGAAGTTTTTCACAGAAGTGTGTAAAAGGTTGCCCCACGGTGGTACAACTGCAAATCATAATAATTAGTCCATGATAGTTTAATGTCCGTTTTGTCCATTTGGACGGAACGGTACATCATATTTTCCCAACAAGCTGGGGAAAGTCAGTGTTTCCAAATCTGGAAACGTTATTATCACGATTACGCAGAATTGAGAAATCGCAACTTTTGGCGAAATCTGAAATCTAACACAATTGAATACATGAATTAATCAGGGAGCCACTTCTGACTCTCTATTTTAGCGTCACCAAATTGGGAGCCGCATCTATTATCATATCGAAAATTGAAAGGAAGAATTAATACATTAATGAAGAGAAAGAAAACCATAGAACAAAAAAGAGAATTAAGAGAGTATTTATCCATAGCAGATAAAAGAGTATTGGATATAAAGAAATCAGAAATAGAATTAATTGCCAATGATGAAATATTTGTATTGGTGAATGACACTAATAATTATTGGATCAGCAATCATGGAAGGCTTGTAAATAATCTGCATGGTAAATTCTATATGCATAAGACAGGCTATGCGCATTTTACGCTTAGTGGAGTAGAAAAGAAGATTGAAACATATACAGATAAACTTGTAGCAGAACATTTTCTTGAAAGACCAGATGGATGTAATAAGATATGGCATATTGACAGAGATAAAAGTAATTGCTTTTACAGGAATTTAATTTGGGTAAATAATGAAGAATACATTGATCTGGAGCGTGGAATTGTCCTTGTGGAGGAGTTGGGGAGACAGCAAATATATATTCCATACTTAACATTGAAATCAAATGCGGTATATTCAATATGGAATGGTATTTATATACGCTGTTACAAAAGAGACGACGTATATGATGGTTCGTTCATGTGCAATCTATGGCGATATGACAAGGATGCTTTTGCAGAATGGTGGAATGCAGAATACTATGAATGTGACGGCGAATCTATGGCAGTTGATAAAGATCTGCTGTTTCCAGAGAATAAAGAGTATGCACCAGATAAATGCTGCATTATTCCGCAGACATTGAATACCATGTTGTCCAACTGTAAGAAACATAGATCAAAATCAAAGGATGCAAGGAATGATCTTCCGCTGGGTATAAGATATGATAATCGTATGAAAATGTATTATGGGGAGATTAAGCCATATGGTCATGACGAAGTAATACGTCTGTCCTATTGGGACACTCCTGAAGATGCATTTGTGGAATACAAGAGGCACAAACAGGCTGATATATTGATTATGGCAGATAAATATAAAAATAAAGTTCCCAAAAAGGTGTATGATGCTCTGCTGAGATATGAAGTAAAACCGTATGTGGAAGATTGAGAGATAAGATTTTGTAACATTTGGCAAATGGTTCATATAATATAATGACAAAAATAATTTATTTTGGTCAAATCACTTGATAAATAAGCGTTTTTATGGTATCGTAATCTCAAACAGAAGATAATATGCTAAGAATAAGTAAAGAAAATAGTAGAAATACTTATATTGGTGTGTAATGAATAGCCACGCCATCCTTTTCTGTGAGGAATTAAAATATACACAGAATTTGACCTGATTGGGGTAGGGAAACCAATCTGCTATTCGAATAGTAGGCTGTGGATAAAACCATAGCCTATTGTTTTTCAGGAGTGAATATGTGTAAAAAGACAAAAGATTTGGATGAAATACTTGATGTTTATGAGATGCAACTATGTAATCGCATATTTAGGTATCAATTGAATAATAAGATAGATATTGAGATTGTATTTTATGTCGAAAACTTATGTCATTTATTGGGTTTGCAGCATGTTTACGGGAAAAACAAAAAATATTTAGGCATAAATGGTTATAATAAAATAAAAGACAAACAGTTAAAAAGAAATGATTTGAAAAAGCACAATAAAGCGGAATATAACAGGATAGAAATAAAGCTTGACCATTTTGATGAAATTTTTGGTATGTTAAAATCAGGAGAATTCATCAAATTTTACCAGTACAGGACAAATCCGTTATCTTTTATTGTAGCAGATTTTGTTATATTTCAGGATAAAAAAGAATATATACTGCATTTGTTTTTAAGGCGGGAAAATATTAGTACAAATCAATACAGCCTAGTCTCATTCATAGTTAAAAGTGCCAATGATAAAAGCAGGGATCAGTATATATTGGGACAGGAGTATAAGAAAATTACAGGTTTTGAAATTATTGAGTTAAAGAGGAGTATATAAAGGCATATCGGATAAGGTGGCTTATCTAGTATGTCTTATTTTTTTACGAATTTTCATAAGGCTTGATATATCCTTGGCAAAATACTATAATTGTATTCAAATACAAAATAGGAGTTGGTGATTATGTTTATGTTACCAGAGGGAACAATGATTAGCGCTTTTATTGGTGGTGCAATTTCTAAAGTCATTAATGATGGGATAGATTATTCAAAATCTACAATTAGAAGTATATTGAATGATAAAAACAATCGAAGTTATTATTCTAAAATATATCGCATAATTGAGAAATCACTTGATATTATTACCGATAATAAACATAAAAACTCGGATGATTTATATGAAGCGATAGAAAAAGTATTTATTGAGTTTAAAAATCATGGTGATACTTTAGAATCTGTTAAATGTGGTTTAAGTGTACTTGGTACAGATGTTAGTGATCAAAGATGTGAGAATTTTTTTGAAAAATTCTATGAAGGAATACGACGCGATGATGATTTATATAAAGCAGTTATTTGGGATTTGGAGAAAAAGGGAATTAAAATCAGTCAGGAGGAATTTCGAAATATTAATGAAAAATTAGATAAGAATCACAAGGAACTTGTCGAAAAGCTTGATGGTATAAATGAAAATTTGAATGGAAGTAGTTTGGATAATGGGGAAAATATAGTTGCAAAAAAATCAAAGTTTCAGAATAATAAGAAAGAAGATTATTTGAGAATATGGAACAGTAGATTATTTCTACATCTTGACAATGATGAAAGACCGATAACTTTAGCGGATGTTTTTATCATGCCGAATTATAAAATATATCAATATTCTCAAAATATCAATTTCTCCGATAAAGACACATTAGAAGATATGATAGAGAAATTTGCAAATTATGGAAGAACTTCAACAATGTTAATTACTGGTGTGCCAGGTATGGGGAAAACATCTATAGTTTCATGGATTGCACATAAATACGAAATAAATGACAATCTTGTAATTTTAAGATTTCGTGATTGGGATTCCGAAGATTTAGATAATGGATTATTAAAAGCTATTTGTAATATTCTTAAATGTAATAGGAAAGATTTAAATGGAAAACTATTAGTATTAGATGGTTTTGATGAAATAAAGTCATTAGATAGAAGGAAACAAATATTGAATAAATTTCTAAATGATATAAAAGATTTAGAAAAATCAAAAATAATTATTACATCAAGACCAACATATATAGGTTCAACTAATTTTCAAATTGGAGTAGAACTTTTACGATTTGGTGTTGAAAAAATTCAGAGGTTTTATCAGAGAATAACAAGTATCGAATTAAACGAAAATGAGATAAATAAAAGTAATTTAGATGTTATAGCACCACTTTACAAGTTTTTGATTAGCCCGCATGTTTCAGGCATAGCTGTTTCAATACTTTGGCAATGACATTTGATT
>ERZ808037.1092-NODE-1092-length-19830-cov-3.876829_pt1 | contig 19830 bp, 16 predicted proteins | sample MGYA00380190_ERZ808037 | MGnify/ENA primary metagenome ERZ808037 (study PRJEB31490, sample SAMN06133399) | mouse gut metagenome | isolation source: J9 | host: mice | place: China: Chengdu | collected 2015-05 ... | reverse complement strand
GCTGATCGCCTCTTACGTGCTGGCCATGGAATTCGGCAGAGTGCGGGGCGTGCTGGAGGAGGAGAAATACGCCGCACTGATCGCGGAGCTGGAGACCCTTCCGGATAAAATAGAGAGGCTGCTGGAGGACAAGGAGCGCATCCAGTGGTTCGCGTCAAAACAGGCCGCCGCCAGGGACGCTTTCTTCATTGGCCGGGGCATAGATTATGCCATCAGCCTGGAGGGCAGCCTGAAAATGAAAGAAATCAGCTATATCCACACAGGGGCATACGCGGCAGGGGAGCTGAAGCACGGCACCATCAGCCTGATTGAAAAAGGCACCCTGGTCATCGGCGTCCTGACCCGCCAGGAACTGTATGAAAAGACTCTCAGCAACATGCTGGAGTGCAAGAGCCGCGGAGCTTACCTGATGGCGCTGACCACCTACGGCAACTATAATATAGAGGACAGCGCGGATTTTGTCTGCTACATCCCCAGAACGGACGCCCATTTTTCCGCAAGCCTGGCCGTGGTCCCGCTGCAGCTGCTGGGCTACTATGTCAGCGTGGCGAAGGGCCTGGATGTGGATAAACCGAGGAATCTGGCGAAAAGCGTGACCGTGGAGTGAATGTTGGAGTGCGGCTTTTACCTGAGGATTGACGGGGAAGGTCGCCATGAAAAGGAGAACAAAAAGAAGGCAGTCATGGATATGCGGAGCAATCTAACCACACTTTGCTATATAGAAAAGGATGACAGCTACCTGATGCTTCACCGGGTGAAGAAGGAGAACGATATCAACAGGGACAAGTGGATAGGCGTAGGCGGCCATTTCGAGACGGGGGAGTCCCCGGAGGAGTGCCTGCTGCGGGAAGTGCGGGAGGAAACCGGACTTACGCTGACTTCCTGGAAGCTGCGGGGAGTCATCACGTTCGGCACGGACACCTACGCCACAGAGTACATGTTCCTCTACACGGCGGATGGCTACGCCGGAACGCTGGCAGAGTGCGACGAAGGCACGCTGGAATGGGTAAAGAAATCAGCCGTCTGCAATCTGCCGATCTGGGAGGGCGATAAGATATTCTTCCGTCTTCTGGAGGAGGGCGCGGATTTCTTCTCGCTGAAACTGACCTATACAGGAAACCGGTTGACAGAAGCCGTCCTGAACGGCCAGAGCATCCTGAGAAGCTCTGAAGAACATCACGGGAAGCCGTGAAGAACACCCACGATTCTTTAGGAAAAATACGAAAGCAGCGGTGTTTTGCAGTATCAGCCAAGCCCTGAATAGCAACCAGCGGTGAAAATAGCAGCCTAAAAAGGACATTGCAAGTTGACAGTGTCCTTTTTCTGTGCTATAAGTGTATTAAGAAGATTAATACACTTATAGCATATAATACGGTCATATCCATAGAGAAATAAAAGCATGGGTTTTGATGTCATGGGCATCGCATGATACCATTGCGGCCCATTGCAGCCCATTGGGCGGGAAAGGAAAAAGGGATGATTTTGTTAGACTATCGGGACAAACGCCCCATCTATGAACAGATGGTAGAAAAACTGGAGCGCCTGATCGTGAATGGCGGCCTGGAGCCATTGACCAAGATGCCCAGCGTGCGCAGCCTTGCCATGGAGCTCTCTGTGAACCCGAACACAGTCCAGCGCGCCTACGCCCAGCTGGAACAGGACGGCTATCTCTACACCGTGTCCGGCCGCGGCAGCTTCGTTACCGCGGAGAGCGAATGGCGGGAGAGCAAACAGGCCAAAATCCTGCAGGAGTGGGAGAACATCACCCAACAGGCCAGGGAGGCGGCCATCCCCCTGGAGCGGCTGCTCTCCGGCCTGCAGCAGATATATGAAAGCCAATGCGGTACATAGGCCCTGGGGATTTCAGGAAGCGTAATCAGGCATTAGGCTCTTAGCAACGAAATCCTGCGCTTTCTGGCAAAATTTTGGTTCCGGCTTGTCCGGGTTAGGCTCTTAACAACGAAATCCTGCGTTTCTGGCAAAATTCTGTTCCAGCTTGTCCGGGTTAGGGATGGACAGCACCTGGAAAAGCAGGGAAAGCAGCCCAGGGGAATTTCGGAAAGCAGCGCGATATGCAGCCTGGAGATTCCGAGAGGATAGGGCACTTATATAGGGAGGAAACCCATGATAGAATTTAGAAATGTAAGCAAATATTTTGACGACATAAAAGCCGTGGACAATGTCAGCGCCGTCATAGAAGAAGGCCACGTATTCGGCCTGATCGGCACCAACGGCGCAGGCAAGTCCACCCTGATGCGCATCCTCAGCGGCGTGCTGAAAGCCGACGAAGGCAGCGTGACCGTGGACGGAGAGCCGGTCTACGAGAATCCGGCAGCCAAGGGGAAACTGTTCTACATTTCCGACGACCAGTATTTTTTCAAAAACGGAACCCCCAAAGACATGCTCCGCCTGTACCAGACCTACTTCCCGGATTTCGACGCCCGGAAATGGAGAGACCTGATGGAGAAGCTGGGCCTGGACGCCGGGCGCAAGGTCAACACCTTCTCCAAGGGCATGAAGAAGCAGCTCTCCCTCATCTGCGGCGTCTGCGCGAACACGAAATATCTGCTCTGCGACGAGACCTTCGACGGCCTGGATCCTGTCATGCGCCAGGCGGTGAAGGCCATCTTCATTCAGGAGATAGAAGAGCGCGGCCTGACCCCCGTCATCGCTTCCCACAATCTGCGGGAACTGGAAGACATCTGCGAATACGTAGGCCTGCTCCACAAGGGCGGCATCCTTTTTGAAAAAGACCTGGAAGAAATGAAGCTGAACATCCACAAAGTGCAGTGCGTCATCCAGAATCCGGACAAACTGCGGCAGATAAGGAAAAGCCTGGAAGTCCTCACCATGGACAACCGGGGAAGCCTGTATACCTTTACAGCCAGAGGCTCCGGAGAGGAAGTGGACGGCATCCTGGGGGGACTGTCCCTCACATTCTATGAGCTGCTGCCCCTGTCCCTGGAGGAGATATTCATCAGCGAAACGGAGGTGAAAGGCTATGACATCAAATCCCTTCTTTTTTAAGATCATGAAGGAAGACCTGCGGCATAAAATCTGGATGATAGCCCTGTCCGTGCTGACCAGCATCCTGATGCTGCCGGTGGCATGGCTGATCTGGTGGAGCAACCGCACCGGCCCCGGGGCGACCAATGCCCTGTTCCTGCTGGAGAAGAACCGGCCCCAGGCGATTCTGCAGACCATTGATTTCTTCAGAGGCTATTTAATATTGGTAGGCGGTATCCAGACCATTGTGGGAGCCCTGGTGACAGGACTGTCCGGCTTCCGCTATGTGTTCCACAAAAATATGGTGGACACTTACCACAGCCTGCCCGTAAAGCGCAGCACCCTGTTCGCGTCCGAATATATGAACGGTATACTGATATGGATAATACCATTTGCAGTCAATCTGTCGGCCACGGCAGTCATGGCTGGCTGTTTCCTGAGACAGCTGGGCGGGGACTCGCGGGATATGGAAAAGCTTTTTGCAGAGACCTGTGTCAGCTTCCTGGCTTTGGTGACAGCCTTTCTGCTGGTGTACAGTCTGGCGGTGACGGCGGTGATGCTGAGCGGCAATCTGCTGAATACGCTGGTGTCGATGGCAATCTTAGGATGCGGGGCAATCAGCGCGTTTGGCATAGGCTATGGATTCTTTGCCGTTTATATGGAACATTTTTATAATGCCATAGACTGGAGCGCCATGGTCTACAGTTCTCCTCTGGCGACAGCGCTGGCCATTCTTTTCTGGCGGGCGGATCAGAGCGGGAATCTGGGGCTGAAATTGGGGATTGGGCTCCTCCTGGCGGCCGCTCTGGGGTGGTGTGCCTGGAGGCTGTACCGGGGACGGGCTTCCGAGCTGGCCGAACAGGGTGTCAGGAACAGGCCGGCCGCAGCCCTGATGCGGATGTTGAGCGGAGTCGTGGCCGGGATGTGCGGATGGCTGCTGCTGGTGATGCTGGTGGGAAGATGGAATGTGTTCTGGGGAGTCTTCGGCCTGGTGTTGGCGGCTGTGCTGGTGTTCGTGGTGCTGAACATTATATTTTCCATGGACTTCAAGGCTTTTTCCTGCCATAAACGCCAGCTGGCCGCAGTGCTGGCCGTGACGCTTGTCATATGCTTTGCGTTCCACTGGGACTGGTTGGGCTATGACGACTATCTGCCGGAAAAGGAAGATATAGCCGAAATGGCCGTCTACCATATAATTTTTTCCAATCGGTATATATCCGAATCCGCAGAGGAGAGCTCTCTGCAGCAGATGCACTTTCGGGATACAGATGCCATATACGCCTGTCTGGAGCATCTGACAAAGGAAAGCGCCGAGGGTGCGGCGAGCCTGAGAGAGCTGATTGCCAGGATCACTCTGCAGAACGGCAGAAGTTATTACCGCCGGTATTTCCTGGACGAGGAGAATCAGGAGGTGCTCTGGCCCCTGCTTTCCAGTAAGGAGTATGTACAGCATGCTTTCTGCGTCAGCGACGAGGACATCGCCCGGTGCACCACCTTTACCATGCGAAGGGGCGGGGAGCGGGAGGTTTTCAAGACCTCTATGTCCGCGGACGCCTTTGCCGCCATTGTCCATGCGTACAATCAGGATGTGCTTGAGAATCCCCAGGCGGCTTTCCGGATGGGGGGAAGGCTTCTGGCTCATATGGACCTGAATGTGGAGACCAGGAGCGGCGGGACGAACCCCATCACCCTGAGCCTGTACGAGGACATGCAGCATACGGTGGAAGCCGTGAGAGAGGGAGGCTTCGGGGAATGGCTGAGGACTCCGGAGAGTTCGGAGGTACAGGAAATCCTGCTGCCTTTATACAATTATGATGAATCCGCTACGGTGCAGGAGATTCTGACAACGGCCCGGCAGGTATATGGCGTCCCCTCGCCGGGGGACACGGCGCAGGGAGCGGACGTAGCGTCAGGGGAGGACACGGCGCAGGGAGTGGACGCAGTGCCAGGGGAGGACACGGCCTCCGAAGCACGCACAGAATCAGAGGGAGCCGAAGCGTCAGAGGTGACGGGTCAGGTCCTTCCCGACCGGGAGATAGAAGAAATGGCTTCCATGGAAGTCCACATCACGGATCGGACCGAGGTGGAGGAAGTGCTTGCGCTGCTTAGCTTCACGGAGCCTTTCCGCAGCGACCTGGTGTTCAGGAAAGGGTATGTGGTCATTTCCTACATCGATGGAGAGGGCAATGTAAGAGAGTGCTACCTCCCCAGAGGAGTCCTGCCGGAGAGATATATTCTGAAATTTTGGGATTGTTCATAAAATATTGATGAAATATTCATATCTTCCGGTCGCTGAGTGTTGAATCTGTTGGACAAATCTGGTACAATAGCATGGAGAATGTCATTACCTTGAATGTCATTCCAAAGGAATTCTGACAGTAAGTCATAGAAAGGTATGGAGAACCGTGAAGATAATTGACAAAATATTTGGCACGCACAGTCAGAGGGAGCTGAAGCGAATCGAGCCGCTGGTGGCGAAGATTGAGGAGCTACGGCCCCAGATGCAGGCTCTTTCCGATGAGGAGCTTCGGGGCAAGACAGCCGAGTTCCGGAAGAGACTGGAGGAGGGGGCGACCCTGGACGACCTGCTTGTGGAGGCTTTCGCCACTGTGAGGGAGGCCACCGCAAGGGTGCTGAAGACAGAGCATTACCGGGTGCAGCTGATTGGCGGCATCATCATGCACCAGGGGCGCATCGCAGAGCTGCGCACCGGCGAGGGCAAGACCCAGACATTTCTGTTGCCCGCATATCTCAACGCACTGGAGGGCAAGGGTGTCCATGTGGTGACGGTCAACGACTATCTGGTGAAGCGTGACGCGGAGTGGATGGGACAGGTTCACGAATTCCTGGGCCTTTCCGTGGGCATGATTCTGCACGACATGACCTCTGAAGAGCGGCAGAAAGCGTATAAGTGCGACATCACCTATGTGACGAACAATGAGCTGGGCTTCGATTATCTGCGCGACAATATGGTCATCTACAAAGAGCAGCTGGTGCTGCGGGGGCTCCACTTCTGCATCATCGACGAAGTGGACTCCGTGCTCATAGATGAGGCCAGGACACCTCTGATTATATCCGGCCAGAGCGGCAAGTCCACCGCCCTTTATGAGATGTGCGACCTGCTGGCCCGCCGGATGCAGAGGGGTGCCGACGTACAGGAGCTGACCAAGATGGACGCCATCATGGGTGTGGTACAGGAGGAGACAGGGGACTTTATCGTCAATGAAAAAGATAAAGTCATCAACCTCACGGAAGCGGGCGTGAAGAAGGTGGAGGATTTCTTCCACATTCAGAACTTCGCGGATTCGGAGAATCTGGAGATCCAGCACAATATCATTCTGGCTCTGAGGGCCCACAATCTGATGTTCCGTGACCAGGACTATGTGGTGAAAGACGACCAGGTGCTGATTGTAGATCAGTTTACAGGGCGCATCATGCCGGGGCGGCGCTATTCCGACGGACTCCATCAGGCCATAGAGGCGAAAGAGCATGTAAAGGTAAAGCGGGAGAGCAAGACCCAGGCCACAATCACTTTCCAGAATTTCTTCAATTTATTTGAGAAAAAATGCGGTGCCACTGGTACGGCCCTCACGGAAGAAAAGGAGTTTCGCGAGATTTACGGCATGGACGTGGTGGAGGTTCCCACCAATGTGCCGGTCATCCGGAAAGACTTACAGGATGCTGTGTACAAGACAAAGGCCGAGAAGCTTAAGGCCATAGTGGATGCCGTGGAGGAAGCCCATGCGAAAGGCCAGCCGGTGCTGGTGGGCACCATCACCATCGAAGCCAGTGAGGAGCTGAGCAAGCTGCTGAGCAAGCGTGGCATCCAGCATAAGGTGCTGAACGCCAAGTTCCATGAGATGGAGGCGGAGATTGTAGCGGACGCCGGAGTACACGGCGCGGTCACCATCGCCACCAATATGGCAGGCCGCGGTACGGACATCAAGCTGGACGAGGAAGCCAGGGCGGCAGGGGGACTGAAAATCGTGGGTACAGAGCGCCATGAGTCGCGGCGTATCGACAATCAGCTGCGGGGCCGTTCCGGACGACAGGGAGATCCCGGCGAGTCCAAATTTTATATATCACTGGAGGATGATTTGATGAGGCTGTTCGGATCCGAGCGGCTGATTAGCATGTTCAATGCCCTGGGTGTCCCCGAGGGACAGGAAATCGAACACAAGGCTCTGACCAATGCCATCGAAAACGCCCAGAAGAAGATAGAGAACAACAACTTCGGCATCCGCAAGAATGTGCTGGAATATGACCGTGTCATGAGCGAGCAGAGAGAAATCATCTATGAGGAGCGCCTCCGGATTCTCAATGGCGAGAGCATGAGGGATTTTATCTACAAGATGATTACGGACATCACCGAGGAATGTGTGGACACCAGCATCAATGACGATGCCGATGTGGAAGATTGGAACTTCAACGAGCTGAATTCGCTGCTCCTGCCGAAGATTCCGCTGGAACCGGTGAGGGCAGAGCGGGTGGCGAAACCCAAAAAGAACAGCTTAAAACAGCAGCTGAAAGAGGAAGCCGTGAAGCTCTATGAGAGCAAGGAAGCAGAGTTCCCTAATGCGGAAGCCATCCGTGAGCTGGAGCGCGTCATCCTTCTGAAAGTCATCGACACCAAGTGGATGGATCATATCGACGACATGGAGCAGCTACGCCAGGGCATCGGCCTGCAGGCTTATGGCCAGAGGGATCCCCTGGTGGAGTACAAGATGGCAGGCTATGACATGTTCGAAGAGATGACTCAGAACATCAAGGAAGAGACCGTCAGGATTCTGTTCCACATCAAGGTGGAGCAGAAGGTGGAGCGGGAGCAGGTGGCTCAAATCACCGGAACCAACAAGGACGACTCCACGCCCAAGGCGCCCAAGAAGCGGAGCAACGCCAAGATTTACCCCAATGACCCCTGTCCCTGCGGCAGCGGCAAGAAATACAAGCAGTGCTGCGGGCGCAAGGCGTGAGACTGGTAAGCAAATATAGTATAAATAATATTTTTAAGAAAGAGGGTGACGTTAAGTGGTTGAATTAGATCAGATGAAGACAGAAATCCTGTCTTACGAAACTCCATTAGCGGAAGTGAGGGATTCACTTTGACCTGGCTAATAAGGCAAAGCGAATAGAAGAACTGGAAATGGAGATGGAGGCTCCCGGTTTCTGGGACGACCCCGACCGCTCCAACGCGAAAATGAAAGAACTGAAGAACCTGAAGGATACCGTGGAGGAATGCAACGGCCTGTCCGCCCAGTACGAGGACATCCTCACCCTGATTGAGCTGGGATACGAGGAAAATGACGAGTCCATGGTGGAGGAAATCCGGAACGAACTGAATGACTTCATTAGTCAATTCGAGGAACTGCGCATCGGAACATTGCTTTCCGGAGAGTATGACAAGAACAATGCCATCCTGAAGCTGAACGCCGGCGCAGGCGGTACCGAGAGCTGCGACTGGTGCGGCATGCTCTACCGCATGTACACCAGGTGGGCGGAGAGCAAGGGCTTTGCCGTGGAAGTGCTGGACTATCTGGACGGAGACGAGGCCGGAATCAAGTCGGTGACTTTCCAGGTCAACGGTATCAACGCCTATGGGTATCTGAAGTCCGAAAAAGGTGTGCACAGGCTGGTGAGGATTTCGCCCTTCAATGCCCAGGGCAAGCGCCAGACCTCTTTCGTGTCCCTGGATGTGATGCCGGATATTGAGGAAGACCTGGACGTGGAGATTGATGAGAAGGATTTGCGCATCGACACCTACCGAAGCAGCGGCGCAGGCGGCCAGCACATCAACAAGACATCCTCCGCCGTCCGCATCACCCACATACCCACCGGAACCGTGGTGCAGTGCCAGAATGAGCGCAGCCAGTTCCAGAACAAGGACAAGGCCATGCAGATGCTGAAAGCCAAGCTGTTCCTTCTCAAAAAGGAAGCCAATGTGGAGAAGCTCTCGGATATCCGCGGCGAGGTCAAGGAAATCGGCTGGGGGAACCAGATCCGTTCCTATGTGCTCCAGCCCTACAAGCTGGTCAAGGATCTGCGGACAGAAGTGGAGACCGGCAACGCGGACGCGGTATTGGACGGCGCCCTGGATCCTTTCATCAATGGGTACCTGAAGTGGATCAGTGTATCACAGACACAGAGTCAATAAGGAGTTGCCCGACAGCTCCCAAAACAAAACCTCGCGCTAAAATACTAAAAGTATGAAGCGCGTGGTTTTTAGATTACATAACGATGAATGCTGCCTAATGTAATCATGCGAATGAATCCGTCACGGGTTCATTCCCTGAAGCTTGCTGCGACCAGAATTTTACCGAGCGAAGCGAGGTTGGGACGAATACCTTGAAGACTCTTGCATCAATGCCTGGGATTCATCATATCCAGAAAGAAGCAGGTATAAGTCATCTGCATATAGGGCTCCAGCCAGAGGAAGCCCACGCCGAAGCTTAGCACGCACAGCAGCAGCAATGGCAGGAAGCCCAGCTCCAGAAGGAAGAGGCGTTTCCGGTTGCCTTTCATGAGCCGCCAGCAGAGCTTCAGGGTCTCCTGTCCGGAATTCTGGGGAAAGTCCAGCATCAGGTAAAAGGACATGGAGATTCCCAGAGAGATGGGCACATAGACGCAAAGCCCGATAGCCAGAGCGACCAGAGCATACCCTATCCATCGGGCCTCCCGGGTGCTCAGATAGTTCTGGAGCAGATATTGGCCAGGCCACAGGCAGACTGCCTGGCACAGGGATAAAGCGGCGGATATGACCAGAGCCTTTTTGGAATCATTTTTAAAACCGTAGAACAGATCCTTTACGAAAGGCTGCTGGCCGATGGCGATATTCAGGAAATACAGTGTGATTCCCGCGTTCATCACCCCCAGGATGATGCCGGCGAACAGCAGGACCCCGTCGAAGAGGACGGATATGGCTGTGGCGGCATTTGTGGAGCCTGTCATGGAATAGACGGAAGCCATAGTGTTGCTGGCTATGCTATTGATGACAAGCCGCGTCAGCCAGGAAATCAAATAACTCAGGCAAAGAATTCTGATGGCGCCGCCATACCGGCCCTCCAGCCTGTCCTTTGCCTGATTCTTTAATTCGTAATTTTTCATGTACTGCTTCATAGGTTCAGGTTCGTCTCCGTAAATTTTTTGTAATCATATACTAGGCTCAGCTATCAACTTACAAGGTGCTGCGCTTCAGCCTTATACGGCGTAATCCAGGTTCATGCCCGCATACTTTGTGTGGTCAGCGCTTTTCAGATCCTGCTGATAAGGATTGTCTTCATTATAATACTTGATCTGGGTGTGGGTGGTGCCTCCCGATACATAGGTGCGGCCGCATTCCGGACAGACAGCCATGTGGATGGACACGGACGCGGAGATGACCTTGCCGTCGTCCATGGCTGCTTTCTTGTATGCGTTGGACACATGCTCCTGCTCGTGGGCGCGCACTGCGGACGCGGCGCTTTCCGGGGACACATGCTGCGGGGTCTTGAATGAGACCATCTCATTGGAGCCGTCCTTATATTTGCGCCTCTTGCAGGTCTGGCATTCTTCGTCCGGATCCTCGATGCCCTTCTTCTTTTTATCCTCAGCTTTATCGAAAGGAAGCTTTCTGCCCTCCTGGACGCTGTTAGCCCTATTGTCGTCAGCACCGGCTGATTTTCCCCTGCCGGTGAGCTTTCCGGCTGTCTGCTCCTGGTCGCCGGCAGAACCCACAGAACGGGCATATCCTTCCCGGGTGCTGCCGTAGAGAGGGGAGTAAGAATCGTTTATCGGTGATATCATCATATTTTTTACCTCCGTGAAGTTTTTGCCTCCGTGATGCCGTCTGGGACATCTGGCAATCTTGATTTTTATATCGTCAGCCAGACTTCAGACATTCATTGACGGCAGAGCGTTGAGATACTTAGAAGTCCGGCTGATTTCCGCTGAGGGGCGCTTCTCACTCCTCGAAAGAATACCCATAATACTCTTCCATGAACGCATCGAAATCCATCCCGTACATCTGCTGCGAAATCGTGTTGATCTGGTGGCGGAACGTATCGTTGCGCATGAGGACAGGCAGCATGACAAAGGAATAGATAATCAGGCATACCGCAGCGACCAGCCCTATGGAGGAAAGGGTGATGCCGGTGACGCATTGGTTATTCATCGGCTTCCCCTTGCGGTGGGCCAGGACGGCGAACAGGATGCCCAGCGCACCCAGGGGCAGGGACAGCACTACTGTACAGCAGGTCATCAGGGACAGCAGGCCGCAGACCGCGGATGCGATGGAAAAAGCCTGTCCGTAGGGCCTGTGGGTAGGCTGGTTGTAATAGCTGCTGTTGGAAGCGTTGCTGTTCCATTTGTCCCACTCTTCATGATGGTTGTCGCGATTATAGTCCATGAACCAGGTTCCTTTCTGTCCGTTCCTTAGGATGTGATTCTTCTGTGCCTTCCTTCTATTATAGCATAAAGCATTTTTTTTTCCACTGTTTTTTCGCAGAGGATTGTTTCCGAAAAAAGGGGAAAGAGTTGCAGTTTCTAAATTTTTCCAGTATAATCATAAAAGCAGTTGGGAACTGTGCAGAAATAACCTGTGCCCGTTCGCCGCAAAGAATGGGGTGATTTCCATCGAATCCGATGGAAATCCGCACTGGTTATAAGAAAACGGTTCCTTAGTAAGAGGCTGACTATAAAAAAGTGATGCGGCAGTCTCTGACACAAGAAGGAAAGGCTGGGTTTATAATGGACATTTTTCAGACAATCAAAGAGGAACTGAAGGTGGAGAAGTGGCAGGTGGAAGCCGCTGTGAAGCTCATTGACGAGGGCTGCACGATCCCCTTTATCTCACGATACAGAAAGGAGGCCACCGGTTCCCTGAACGACGAGCAGCTCCGCGACCTGGACGAGCGCCTGACCTACCTGCGCAATCTGGAGGAGAAGAAGGAGCAGGTTCTGGGCAGCATCCAGGAGCAGGGGAAACTGACAGAGGAGCTTAAGGAAAAGATTCTGGCAGCTCAGACCCTGGTGGTGGTGGAAGACCTCTATCGCCCCTACCGGCCCAAGCGCAAGACCCGCGCCAGCGTGGCCAGGGCCAAAGGGCTGGACGGCCTGGCAGAGTATATCCTGGCCCAGGAGGCCAAGGCTCCGGTCATGGAGGAGGCGGCCAAATATGTCACCGGCGATGATGTGGAGGAAGAGAAAAGGGTCAGGACGCCGGAAGAAGCGGTGCAGGGGGCAAAGGACATCATTGCCGAGAGCATCTCCGACAATGCGGATTACCGCAGCTATATCCGGGAGGCCACCGTGGAGGAAGGCCTCATCACCAGCTCTGCCAAGGACGAGAAAGCCGCAAGCGTATACGAGATGTACTATAATTTTGAGGAGCCTGTGCGGAAAATGGCGGGACACAGAGTGCTCGCGCTGAACCGGGGAGAAGCGGAGAAGATGTTGACCGTAAAAGTCAACGCCCCCGTGGAGCGGATTCTGCGGTATCTGGCCAAGCAGACAATCACCGCACAGAACCCGTATACAACCCCTTTGCTGCAGGAAGCCATAGAGGACAGCTACGAGCGCCTGATTGCACCCGCCATCGAAAGGGAGATCCGCAATGACCTGACGGAAAAAGCGGAGGACGGCGCTATCAATGTGTTCGGCAAGAACCTGGAACAGCTGCTGCTTGCGCCTCCCATCGCCGGAAAAGTGGTGCTTGGCTGGGATCCCGCGTTCCGCACTGGCTGCAAGCTGGCCGTGGTGGACCCCACCGGCAAAGTGCTGGATACGAAAGTGATCTATCCCACCGCACCCCAGAACAAGGTGGAGGAGTCCAAGCGGGAGCTGAAGAAGCTGATAGCGAAATACCATGTGGATCTGATTTCCGTGGGCAACGGCACCGCCTCCAGGGAATCCGAGCAGATTATCGTGGAATTGTTGAAAGAGCTGGACAGGCCGGTACAATATGTGATTGTAAACGAAGCCGGAGCCAGTGTCTATTCCGCCAGCAAGCTGGCCACCGAGGAATTCCCCAATTTCGACGTGGGACAGAGGAGCGCCGCGTCTATCGCCCGCAGGCTTCAGGATCCCCTGGCGGAGCTGGTGAAGATAGACCCCAAGTCCATCGGCGTAGGCCAGTACCAGCATGACATGAACCAGAAGAAGCTCAGCGATGCCTTAAGCGGCGTGGTGGAGGACAGCGTGAACAAGGTGGGCGTGGACCTGAACACCGCATCCGCCTCCCTTCTGGAATACATCTCCGGCATCAACAAGACCATAGCCCGCAACATCGTTGACTACAGGGAGGCCAATGGCCGTTTCACCAATAGAAAACAGCTCCTGAAGGTGGCCAAGCTGGGCCCCAAGGCCTTCGAACAGTGCGCGGGATTCATGCGCATCCTGGACGGGGACAATCCCCTGGACGCCACCAGCGTCCACCCGGAGTCCTATGAAGCCACCATGAAGCTGCTGGAGAAGCTGGGGCTGACCATGGACGACGTGAGGCAGATGCAGAAGAAAGCCGCTGAGCGAAAGACGGGGGACGGTACCGGCCAGTCCCAGACAGGCGCTGGCCAGGGCGGAGGAGCCGCTTCCCCGTCCGGAGGGACGGTTTCGGGGGCAGGCCAGGGGAAAGCGGGCCAAAAGCGCCATCCCCAGAAGGGCATCCGGGTCTCCAACACCAACACTGCCATGGGCAAGGCGCTGGCGGCGGCCATGGGCGGCGCTGCATCCGTCGGGGGAGATTCCGCCGAAAATGCGGCAGGACGCCGGAACCAGGCCGATGGGGGGAAAGTGTCTGCGGCTTCGGCCCAGGGGACTCCCGGGGGCGCTGCCGATGCCGCCGGGACAGGCACGGTTTCTGCCCTGGCCAGGCGCATCAAGGACAAAAAGCAGCTGGCCCAGGAGCTGGGCATCGGTGAGATCACCCTGACCGACATCCTGAAGGAGCTGGAGAAGCCCGCCCGGGATCCCAGGGAGGACAGCCCCAAGCCTATCCTGCGCAGCGATGTGCTGGAAATGAAGGATCTGAAGCCGGGCATGATTCTTAAAGGAACGGTTCGCAACGTGATTGACTTCGGCGTGTTCGTGGACATCGGTGTCCATCAGGACGGCCTGGTGCATATCTCCCAGATCACCGACCGCTTCATCAGGCATCCTCTGGACGCCGTCAGCGTGGGCGACATCGTGGAGGTTCAGGTGCTTGGGGTGGATGAGGCCAAGAAGCGCATCAGTCTGACCATGAAGATAAACCGCAGCGAAAAATAATTCTTGCTTTCTGTGTGAAACCGTACTATAATAATCGCTGTAAACAAAGAAAATTCTTCGGGGTCGGGTGACTCGCGCAAGGATGGGGAGTTGTCTTCCGATAGCTTCCATGTCCGTTGCGGCGGGAATTCCCTACTGGCGGTAAAGTCCGCGACCCGGGACGGGAAGAGGAGCAAAGCGCAACCTGTCTCCGGCTGACTCGGTGCAAGTCCGGGACCAACAGTAAAGTCTGGATGAAAGAAGAAAATCGATGACAGAGTGGAAGGGTGTGAAAGTGCCCATTGCCAGTCTGTAGTCGTATTTCGTGCGGAAATCAGCCCCGAACCATATAGGTTCGGGGTTTTTGCGCGTCTGGAAGAATTTTCCCACAATTTCCGGAAAGAGGAGCCCGGGCAGAATCTTTCCGCAGTATAGGCGCATCGGCCAGAAAACCGAGCGCCGGAAAATGGAGGAAAAAAAGATGAGCGAACTGTTCCAAAGTGTGGCGGAGAACGCCATGTATGTCCTGAGTTTCCTGGTAATCATTGTAGCGGTATTCGTAGTGGCAGTGCTGCTGGAGAAGGCAGCCCGGAAGAAGAACGGCGTCACGTCCCCTATCCTTACCACAAGGAAGATGGCCATGATCGGCATGTTCTCCGCCATTGCCATGATCCTGCACCTGTTCGACTTCCCGCTGCCCTTCGCTCCCAGTTTTTACAAGCTGGACTTCAGCGAGCTGCCCATACTGATAGGCACCTTTGCTTTCGGGCCGGCAGCCGGGGTCACCATGGAATTCATCAAGATACTGCTGAAACTGTTCATCAAAGGTACATCCACAGCCTTCGTGGGCGACCTGGCCAATTTCGTCATAGGATGCAGCTTCATCCTGCCGGCATCCGTCATCTATGCCTTCCGCAAGAGCAAGAAGATGGCCATCGTCTCCTGTGTCATAGGCACTCTGGTACTGACGGTGTTCGGAACCGCCTTCAACGCGGTCTATCTGCTCCCGGCCTTTTCCAAGCTGTACGGCATGCCCCTGGACAGCCTGCTGGAAATGGGCAGCGCGGTGAATCCCTGGGCGAAGCCGGGCAGTATTGTCAGCTTCGTGGCCGCCTGCGTGGCGCCGCTGAACCTGATTAAGGGAGCCAGCGTGTCGTTGGTCACTCTGCTGATCTACAAGCCCTTAAGCCCCATCATCAAGACAGGGCACAGGGAGCAATGACTCCTTTGGCAAAGAAATTGGAGCCAAGCCTTGCTTTTTCAGTCCGTATAGAGTAAAATAAGCTTGTTTTGAATTGCAGAATACAAAATGCCGTATCGTAAGGAATTGTCTACAAATAACCGCTGCAAGTTCATTGCAAGTTTTACTGTATTTTCAAGGCTTTTGCCTGAACAAGTTGCAGCGGTTATTTTCCGACAGTTCCTAAGGGATTGGGTTCATGCCAGTTCTTGAGCTGATTCGGCAGGGGAGTGCCATGCTTGAATTGACTGTGAAGATAGAGGCCGGGGATTTATACGACTATATGCTGAGACATTCTTACAATAGCCCGGCGGGCATTGTGGGGAGCACCTTTGGCGCGTTACTGATTTTGTTTGCCTTTGCCACGAAGCAGTGGATCTTCGTGGTGCTGGGGCTAGTGATGCTGCTGTACCTTCCCTGGACCCTGTTCCTGAAAAGCAGAAGCCAGATTTTGAGCAATCCCGCTTTCCAGGAACCGCTCCAATATATGCTGGACGAGGAAGGTCTGACCGTCTCCCAGGGGGAACAGCAGGAGAAGATGGCGTGGGGGGACATGTACAAGGCGGTCTCCACCGGCAGAAGCATCATCCTCTACACTTCCCGCATCAATGCCACCATCTTCCCCAAGCGTCAGCTGGGAGACAGCAAGACGGCGGTGATAGAGATGATTTCTACCCATATGCCTCCCGCCAAAGTGAAGATACGCGCCTGAAATCCCCTGCGGCAGCCAACCTCGCCGCCATACCTATGATAAGCGACGTTATTTCCTGTGCCTGGCTTTATTCGGGAAATAGATGCCACAATTTTCAGGATGCACAAGCCAAGTATCCCGACTCACGAGGAAAGGTCCCAGGGGCATTGTGGTAAACATTATCTCTCGTGAGTATAGCGGGAACGGAGAGAAAAGGAGAGGAAACCGGACTGAAATGATGGACATAAGTGCACGGGAGATACAGGAAAGGCTGAACGCCGGAGAGACGGTCCGTGTGGAATCCCGGTCTGCGGAAGACACCTATGAACTGGGAAGGCTGCTGGGCGAGGGCGGCCTTCCCGGACAGATTTATACCCTCACCGGCGATCTGGGCGTGGGGAAGACAGTGTTCACCCAGGGCTTTGCCAGGGGGCTCGGCATCCTGGAACCCGTGAACAGCCCCACCTTTACGATTCTGCGGGAATATGAGGAGGGCCGTCTGCCCTTTTACCATTTCGATGTCTACCGCATCGCGGATGTGGAGGAGATGGAGGAGATCGGGTATGAGGACTGCTTTTACGGAGGGGGAATCTGCCTGATCGAGTGGGCGGATTTGATTCAGGAGATACTGCCGGAGCATTCCGTACAGGTGACCATAGAAAAAAATCCCCCCAGAGGCTTCGATTACCGGGAGATTACTCTGCGGAAGCGGGAGAAGACGGAAGAGAATAAAGAGCCGGATATCGTTTCATGAGATAACGCTGCGGAAGCGGGAGAGGAAGGAAGAGCCGGAGGAGGGAAGCGGCAGCCGATGCCCACATTCGGACAAAAGACGGAGAAGGATGAAGATATTAGGTTTGGACAGCTCAGGGCTGGTGGCCAGCGTAGCGGTGGTGGAGAACGAGGAACTGGTGGCGGAATATACCACCAACTATAAAAAGACCCATTCCCAGACGCTCCTCCCCATGCTGGAGGAACTGAAAAGCATGATAGAGCTGGATCTGGGCACCATTGACGCCATTGCCGTGGCTTCCGGGCCGGGATCCTTTACGGGGCTGCGCATCGGCTCCGCCACGGCGAAAGGGCTTGGCCTGGCGCTGGACAGGCCTCTGGTGGAAGTGCCCACCCTGGAAGGGCTGGCTTGGAATCTGTACGGGACGGACAGAGTCGTGTGCCCCCTGATGGATGCCAGAAGGAACCAGGTGTACACGGCAGCCTATGAATTTGTGCCTCTGCAGGAGGGATTCACGCTCCGCACAATCATAGCCCAGAGTCCTATGGACATTGGAATCATATTGGAGGAACTGAACGCTCTCGGCAGGCCTGTCATCTTTCTGGGGGACGGCGTGCCCGTCTATCGGGATATTATCCGCGGGAAATGCGGCGTGCCCTATGCCTTTGCGGCTGCCGGCAATAACCGCCAGAGAGCAGCCAGCATCGCCGGGCTGGGAAGCGTCTACTACGCCCAGGGCAGAACGGTGACAGCCGCCGGGCACCGGCCCGAATATCTGCGGAAAAGCCAGGCGGAACAGGATGCGCAGCGGGAACAGGCTTAACTAATCCGCCATTCATGCCGAAATATACTCATGAGCAATGGATGTAATCATAATGAAGAAGAGCATTCATAATGAAGAAGTGCATTCATGGCAGGTTTTGTATTTACAAGGATAAAATGTGGAGTATTTATGCAGATTGTCATCAGAAGGCTGCAGGAGGAAGATATAGGAGCGCTGGCCAGAATCGAGGCGGAGACCTTTTCCATGCCCTGGTCGGAAAAAGCATTCCGGGAACTGCTGGATCGTCCGTACTGCTCCTATTTTGTGGCGCTGGTTGATGGCCAGGTGGCGGGAGGAGCAGGCTGCACCAATCTGTGCGGCGAAATCAATATCGATAATGTGGTGGTGGCACAAGGCCATCGGAACCAGGGCATCGGACAGCTTCTGCTGCAGAATCTAATTGCCGCGGGCGAGATGGAGGGGGTGAAAGCATTCACCCTGGAAGTACGGGTCAGCAATGCGCCAGCCATCCATTTATATGAAAAAAATGGGTTTCGTTCGGAGGGCATCCGTCCGGGATTTTACGAAAAGCCCAGGGAAGACGCCATGATTATGTGGCGCAGACAGGATGTGGCAGAAGATTAACTTATTTCCAAATTTTTCATGGCATTGTTTATGCCAAGTGTCCGGTTATATCTGGCATTTGGAATGGAGTGATTGAATTGACAGCAATTACCACACGTATTTATGTATATTTCTAGTATAATGGTTACTGGCCGGACATGCGCTGCGTGAGGGGAAGGCATGAGGACGCACCGCAGAATCGCCGATGCATCGCGAAAAGGCGCATCGTTGGAAACAATCGCGATAAGGCCGGGGGCGGTAATGCAGACGGACAGCGCAGGCCGCGTGAGCAACTGTTATGGGCAGGCATGTATGCGAAGGGAGAAGAGAGTATGCGTAGATACGTGGACGGACAGGATAAGAGACTGATGAAGGTGGTCTGCAATAAATGCGGAAAGGCGCTGCGAGTGGAAGATGGATATCTGAAGGAATTCTGCTTTGCCGCGGATGTGGCATTCGGTTATTTCAGCCGCAAGGACGGCACCATGCAACATTTCGATTTATGCGAAGACTGCTATGACGAATGGACGGCCCAGTTCCGGCTGCCGGTGGAAGAGGCGGAGAATCTGGAACTGTTGTAGAGAGACGGAGGGCCCGCGGGGGCGGTTCGCCCGGATAGGATATTCCGGAAGCGGGAATGCGGGAAAGGAATCATAGATGTTAGATGTGAGTCTGCTGGGAACAGGAGGGATGATGCCGCTGCCTTATCGGTGGCTGACAGCCCTGATGCTCAGGTACAACGGAAAGAGCATATTGATCGACTGCGGGGAGGGCACCCAGATTGCCCTGCGGGAAAAAGGATGGAGCCCCAACCCCATCGATATCATCTGCTTCACCCATTACCACGCGGACCACATCAGCGGACTGCCGGGGATGCTCCTGACCATGGGAAACGCAGAGCGAAAGGAGCCGCTTCTGCTCATAGGCCCCAGGGGGCTTGTGAAAGTGGTGAATGCGCTGCGCACCATCGCGCCGGAGCTCCCCTTTGAAATCCAGTTCCGGGAGATTACGGAAGAAGAACAGGAGTTCTGCTTTGAGGGGTTCCGGCTAAAAGCTTTCAAAGTGAACCACAGCGTGACCTGCTACGGCTACACCATGACCGTGGATCGGGGCGGACGTTTCGACAGGGAGCGGGCGGTGCAGCAGCAGATTCCCATGAAGCTGTGGAGCAGGCTGCAGAAGGGCGAGACCATAGAACAGGAGGGCATGGTCTACACGCCGGACATGGTGCTGGGCGCTCCACGCAAGGGCCTGAAAGTGACTTATTGCACCGATACCAGGCCGGTGGATGCCATTGCCGTCAACGGCGCGGGTTCGAATCTGATGATTTTGGAGGGCATGTACGGGGAGCCGGAGAAGCTGGTGAAAGCCAGGGAGAACCGGCACATGACCATGTATGAAGCCGCCAAAGTGGCCAGGGCTGCGGAGGCCGCGGAGCTTTGGCTGACCCATTACAGTCCGTCCCTGACCCATCCGGAGACGTACTTAGGGGATGTGAAGAAGATTGTTCCCAACACGGTGGCCGCCAGGGACGGTAGGACCGTAGACCTGAATTTCGA